>Ga0208789_1000122_pt1 | contig 111956 bp, 109 predicted proteins | sample Methanotroph_Enr_FD_187368 | JGI IMG/M metagenome (GOLD analysis project Ga0208789, IMG submission 187368) | Enriched soil microbial communities from Old Woman Creek wetland in Ohio, USA - Methanotroph_Enrichment_5 (SPAdes) (version 2) | ecosystem: Environmental > Terrestrial > Soil > Wetlands...
TATCGCCAACGAGTCATTAAAAATTTAACCAAACGTGCTGAGCAGATCGGCTTTCAGTTAACTCCTATGCCAGAAGGCGTTTAAAAATGCTTTTTATAACAGTTGGTTGAAATGAGCTTCTTGAGAGACCTTCCAGGTTTTGAAAACCTGGAAGGTCTGTGCCATTAGCAACGCGCATTCAAACTCGGTACGCAGTGCCGGCCGATAGTTTCACCTCCCTGTGCCTGGGTTTCGGCATCCCCGCAGGAACGACGATCTCTTGCCGACAGGCGTGCATAGCCCGGCCAAGGCTTGTTTTGAGCAGCCCGCCATCCGCGAAAATCGACACAATCGATGTTTTTCGTGTTTTTCGTGGACAATGTAGTCAGCCAATCATCCTGATCATCTATGCCGACGGCCAAGCCGGCATTCCAACTTATAATTTTGACTCATCGCTCACCGTCAGGTATTAAAGAAGTCCTATAGCCAAAGCATCGGCATCTTTTCAAATGTATCAGGAGAAAAGTCATGAATAAAATAGACGAGATTAATGCCGAAATGCACCATGTGCAGCAGCAAATGCAGGAATATTTGCACACGCATTGGCGGCTATTTCTGGCTGAAGGTGTTTTTTTTATTTTTCTTGGGCTTTGCGCGATCATAGTGCCGCAGTTTTTTACCGTGGCAATCGTTGTGTTCTTGGGCTGGATTTTACTGTTTGGCGGCGTAGTTCATGTTGGACGATCTTTTGCTTTTGCAAATATGCCCGGTTTTGGCTGGTGGTTATTCATGGGTATTTTGCAGATTTTCATCGGCTATTTGTTTATTATCAAGCCGGTTGCCGGGGCGCTAACTTTAACGATGTTGATGACGACGTTTTTTGCCTTGGAAGGTATCGCCAAAATTTCCCTGGCTTTCATGATGCGGCCGTTGGCTAATTGGGGCTTTATTCTGTTTAGCGGTATCACGGCTTTGGTTTTTGCGCTGATTATCTGGATTAGTTTTTCTGAATCGGCGCATTGGCTGCTAGGCTTGTTTTTGGGCATTAATATGGTTTTCCTGGGCTGGTCGCTGATTAAAATAAGCTTGCATCATAAAACTCAATAAGCCTTCGCAGGGCGGCCGTTCATGCAAAAACTGATACTGAAGTTTTGGGGTTGTTATTTCATTCCTGTGTCGGGTGCGGGACGGCTCGGCGTTATGCTTAACGGCGAATAACTTGAACGTTGTTGTCCTGCCTATTTTCCTGGGCAAGCGTTACAATATGCGGTGTTTATGAATTCATCGGTCTTATTGAATATGAAAAAAATAAAGGTTCTTTTCGTTTGCATGGGCAATATCTGCCGGTCACCGACCGCAGAAGGCGTTTTTACAAAATTAGTTAAGGATAATAAGCTGGACGCCTATTTTGCTATCGATTCCGCCGGCACCCATGCGTATCATGTCGGCAATGAACCGGATTTGCGTTCGCAGGCGGCAGCGCGTGAGCGCGGCATCGATTTATCCGGTTTGCGCGCCCGGCAAGTCATTTATGGGGATTTTGAGGATTTCGACTATATCTTGGCGATGGATGATGAAAATTATTCAATACTGTTCAGTTCATGTCCTGAGCAATATCAAGCCAAGGTCAAATATTTTCTTGATTACGCGCCGCATCTGAACGAACGCCAGGTACCCGATCCTTATTATGGCGGCCCATATGGCTTTGAAAGGGTGCTGGATATGATAGAAGAGGCTTCCGCCGGCTTTTTAACAGCCATGCGGGAATCCGTCAGCATTAAATAAGGAGGCAATATCATGGCAATAGTATCGAATACGGTAGCTTATCTGGACGGCGATGTCGTGCTGGAAGCTTTTTTTGCGTTTGATGATGCGATTTCAGGGCGTAGGCCAGCGGTTTTAATTAATCATACCTGGGTTGGAAGGGATGATTTTGTTGCCGGGAAAGCTAAAAAACTCGCGGCTCTCGGCTATGTCGGTTTTGCGGTTGATATGTACGGCAAAGGTGTTTTAGGTTCAGGTCCGGAAGAAAACATGAAGCTGATGCAGCCTTTTATCGTCGATCGAGTCATGCTGCAACAACGCATGAAAGCAGCTTTATCGGCGGTGAAATTAATGCCCTGGGTTGACGACAGCAAAATCGCCTCGATCGGTTTTTGTTTCGGCGGCTTGTGTTCGCTTGACTTGGCCAGGACCGGCGTTGACATCAAGGGCGTGGTTAGTTTTCATGGCTTGCTGAATGCGCCGGATAATACGCAAGGTAACGCCATCAAGGCAAAAATCCTGGCTTTGCATGGACGGGATGATCCGATGGTGCCGGCTGAGCAAGTGCTGGCTTTTGAACAGGAAATGACAGACGCGGGCGCCGATTGGCAGTTACATGCTTACGGTCATACCATGCACGCATTCACTAATCCGGTCGCGAACGATCCGGTGTCCGGCACTGTCTATCAGCCCGACGCGGACCGGCGCTCATGGGTAGCAATGCAGAATTTTCTGGCGGAAATATTCGCCTGACACTAAGCCGCGTGCTGTGGTTAATCTTCTTTATTTCTGAGTCCCGGTAGCCTGTGCCGGGATTTAATGAATCAACCCAAAGAATCGTCCGCGAAAGACACGAAAATCATGAAAAAGTCATATTGAGATTTTTCATGCTTTTCGTGGACCTGTTTTTTACGGATCGAATTTTTGATGGACGATCTTTCTCAAGAATTGCCTAAGTTATCCTGCTTAACACTATCCACTTCGACACTATGGCGACAATTTGTTATAATTTCAGACTTAATTTCTTGTCATGTAGTCGCACTTAAAACAAAAAATCAGGAAATGTGTGTTCGTGCTGAATCACAAAACAATGCCGGTATCTATTAACGGCGCACTGTGTATATAGGGATCAATGTCAAACTTCGCTAAAGAAATATTACCTGTCAATCTCGAAGACGAGATGAGGCAGTCCTATCTCGATTACGCCATGAGCGTTATCGTCGGTCGAGCCCTTCCGGATGTCAGAGACGGCCTTAAGCCGGTTCACCGCCGTGTGTTGTATGCGATGAGCGAGCTGGGCAACGACTGGAACAAACCTTATAAAAAATCGGCGCGTGTGGTCGGTGACGTGATCGGTAAATACCATCCTCATGGCGATACCGCGGTTTATGACACCATGGTGCGTATGGCGCAGGATTTCTCGATGCGCTATATGCTAATCGACGGGCAGGGCAATTTCGGTTCGGTTGACGGCGATTCACCTGCGGCGATGCGTTATACCGAAGTGCGCATGTCGAAAATCGCCCATGAATTGATGGCCGATTTGGACAAGGAAACGGTCGATTTTGCACCCAACTACGATGAGTCGGAGTCCGAGCCGACCGTATTGCCGACGCGGGTACCGACTCTATTAGTTAACGGTTCATCCGGTATCGCTGTGGGCATGGCGACTAATATTCCACCGCATAATTTGTCCGAAGTCATTAGCGCTTGTTTGGCGATGATCGATCAACCCGATCTTACCGTGCATGACTTAATGGCTCATATCCCTGGGCCTGATTTTCCTACCGCGGCGATTATCAATGGCGCTTCCGGCATTTACAACGCTTACACCACTGGCCGCGGCAAAATTTATTTACGCGCGCGCTGCCATTTTGAAGACATCGGCGACGGCGGCCGGCAAGCGATCATCGCCACCGAGCTGCCTTATCAGGTTAATAAAGCCAGACTGCTGGAGAAAGTTGCCGAGTTGGTTAAAGAAGGCAAGCTTGAAGGCATTTCCGGTTTGCGCGACGAGTCGGATAAAGACGGCATGCGCATGGTCATTGAACTGCGCCGAGGCGAAGTGCCCGACGTGGTATTAAACAACTTATATAAGCAAACACAATTCCAGACTGTGTTCGGCATCAATATGGTCGCGTTGCTGGATGGCCGTCCGCATTGCATGAATCTCCGGGAGATTATCGGCGCTTTCATTAATCACCGGCGTGAAATTGTCACTCGCAGAACCATTTATAACCTGCGCAAGGCCAGGGAAAGAGCGCATATCTTGGAAGGCCTTGCGGTTGCCCTAGCCAATATCGACGAAATGATTGCACTGATTAAGGCGGCTGCCACCCCGGCAGATGCCAAAGTCGGCTTACTAGAGAAAAGCTGGGACGCCGGGCTGGTTGCAGCGCTGTTGGATAGGGCCGATGCGGATCGTTCGAGACCGGAAGATTTACCAGTGGAATTCGGCATCCATGGCGGAATTTATCGTTTATCCGAAACCCAGGCGCAGGCTATTCTCGATTTGCGCCTGCACCGGTTGACCGGCCTGGAGCAGGACAAAATAGTCAGTGAATACAAACAGCTGCTGGAGCAGATTGACGAATATCTGTTTATTTTGAGCAACGATATTCGCCTGATGGAAATTATCAGGGAAGAGCTGGTGGCTATCAAGGAACAATATTCCGATCAACGCCGTACGGAAATCGTCCAAGATTATTCGGACTTATCTAATGAAGACCTGATTACCGAAGAAGATATGGTTGTAACCATGTCGCATGAAGGATATGTCAAATCCCAGCCTTTGAGTGATTACAAAGCGCAACGGCGCGGCGGCCGCGGCAAGTCGGCGACGCAAACCAAGGAACAGGATTTTGTCGATAAGCTGATCGTGGCTAACACTCACGATACTATTTTGTGTTTCTCTTCGCGGGGCAAGGTTTACTGGTTAAAAGTCTATCAGTTGCCTGTTGCAAGCCGTGCAGCCAGGGGGAAACCTTTCGTCAATTTGCTTCCGTTGGAAGAAGGCGAAAAAATCAATGCGATGCTGCCGATCCGCGAATTTACCGATAATAAGTTCATCTTTATGGCAACAACGGCGGGTACCGTTAAAAAGACTCCGCTAAAAGAATTCGAGAACCAGCGTGCTAACGGCAAAATCGCGATCGATTTAAGGGAAGGCGATACCTTGGTCGGCGTTGCCGTGACTGACGGCCATCAAAACGTGCTGTTATTCAGCAGCACCGGCAAGGCGGTTTGCTTTAACGAAGAGGATGTGCGCTCAATGGGTCGGACGGCATCCGGCGTGCGTGGAATCCGCTTGCAGGAAGGTCAAAAAGTCATTTCCCTTATTATCGCGACCGAAGGCACGGTGTTGAATATCACCGAGAACGGCTTCGGCAAGCGTACCAAGCTGGAAGAGTTTACCTGCCATAAACGCGGTGGCCAGGGGCTAATTGCAATACAAACGTCCGCACGCAACGGTGCAGTGGTTGGTGCGGTGCTGGTTAACGACCACGACGAAATCATGCTAATTACCGATGGCGGCACTTTGGTTCGTACACGGGTTGATGGTATTTCCGTGGTTGGACGTAACACGCAAGGCGTGACAATTATCAAGCCGGATAAGAATGAAAAAGTGATCGGCGTTGACCGTATCGAAGGCTTGGCAGGCGTAGATGATGCTGATGATGACGATAGCGAGGTGGTGGGTGATAGCACTGAAGCTACAGCAAACGACCAAATTGATGATTAAGGAATAACTATGAATGAGCAATTACTTCAAAATCAAATAGAAAGTCAAAGAAACTTATTAAGCACAGATAGGCTTGACTTGTCCTTTGGTGAAGTCATGCGCATGTATCAAGATGGCGATATTATTATCAAGCCCGCTTTTCAGCGTTATTTCCGCTGGGATATAGAGCAAAGAACCCGTTTTATTGAATCAATTTTGCTGGGCATTCCTATTCCGCCTATTTTTGTAGCTACAGATAATAAAGGTGTATGGGAATTAGTAGATGGGTTGCAACGGGTTTCAACCATGTTGTCTTTTTTCGGTGTATTAAAAAGTGAAGATGAAGGTATTAAAAACAAAAATAATTGGGCATTGGTAGCGGGTGATAGAGTTGAAGCACTAGTGGGCTTCACGTATGAAACGATGCCTGAGCTTTTTAAAAGAAATTTAAAAAGAGCCACTTGTCGCGTTGAGATTCTTAATTGGAATAGTAACTATGACATGCGTTTTGAGTTGTTTAATCGTTTAAATACAGGTGGATCGCCTTTAACCGAACAAGAAATTAGAAATTGTATTTATCGAGATATTTCACCTGAATTTAACGATTTTCTAAAACGTATTGCTGATAATGAGGATTTTCGTGCATTAATTGATTTGGATGATGAACAAATTGAGCGTTTGTATCATGAAGAATTAGCTTTACGATTTATCTCGCTCTACAAAAACATAAGACATGTCAAAGGTAGTATTGCTCAACACATGACTGCATTTATGAAGCAAGCATTAGAGAATAAAGAATTCGAATATGCAAAATACGAAAAGATATTTACTGATGTTTTTGCTTTGCTTCATCAAGCGCCTTTGGATCGCACAATATTTCGCCAGAAAAAAGGTGGGCAGTTTGCGACATCGCTCTATGATGTCATTACTATTGGTATTGGTGAACATTATGATTTTTATAAAAAACAGACACCAAAGGCAATTTGGTCAAAAATTAATAATGAAGTTCGCAATGATGAAGTACTAATAAAATTTTCGAGAAAAGGCGGTAATAATTCAAAAGACAGGATTACTAATCGCCTCAGAGAAGCCAAGCGTATATTCGGTAACAAACTCAGCTAGTTTAACGATGTTAGAGCAAGAAATTAGGTCTGATATTGATGAGCGGCAAAAATTAATGTTACAGATAAAGACCTTGTATTTACGATACAGACTTAATGAGAAAGACGAAAAAATGTTTTTGATTTATTCAATACCAGCAGTTTATGCTATTTGGGAAGGATTTATTCAAAATACATTTAAAGCGTATATTCAGGAATTGAACAAACTAGAACTTACAGTTGATACTATTTGTAAGCCTATATTAATTCACCATCTTGAAAGTAAATTTCCACAATTTAGAGAATACCCAAAGCATGCTAATAGTAGAAAGGTGTCATTCTTTAATAATCTAAATCAATTTTATATCGAAAAAACTATCGATATCAGTACCATCGTAAATACCGAAAGTAATGTCGGGTTTAAGGTGCTTAAAAACTTACTGGAAAAATTTAATCTTGATCCAATTCCAGACTATTTAGAACCAAGATATTCATTATCACAAGAACTTGAAAAACTCTTGAAGATTAGAAATGCCGTCGCTCATGGACAGGACTCTGTTGTAGTGAATCGAGAAGATTTAGAAGGCTCAATTGAATTGGTTAATAAATTAATGGATTTGGTGTTTGAAAAAATTATAGATGGCTTTAAAAAGAAATCCTATTTACTTATACCTTAACTCTTTAACATATCAAGAGAAACACAATGTCCAGAGTTTATAATTTTAGCGCAGGCCCCTCCACATTTCCCGAATCGGTGTTGCAGCAGGCGCAGCAAGAAATGCTGGAGTGGCGGGATAGCGGCATGTCGGTCATGGAAATGAGCCATCGCGGCAAGCATTTTTCCATTATTGCCGAAGAGCTGGAAAGCGATTTGAGAGGGCTACTGGCTATCCCTGAAAATTACAAAGTTTTGTTTCTGCAAGGCGGCGCATCGGCGCAGTTTTCGTTGATACCGCAGAATATCCTGAACGGCAAAAGCAAGGCCTGTTATTTAAAGACCGGTGCTTGGTCGGAAAAAGCCATCAAAGACGCCGGCGCTTACTGCGATGTGGTGGTTAGCGCCAGTTCCGAGGATACAAAATTCACTACGATCCCCGAGGCTGCAAACTGGGCCATCGATAACCAAGCGGCTTATCTGCACTACACTTCGAACGAAACCATTCACGGCGTGGAGTTTCAATCCTGCCCTGATAGCCACGGCTTGCCGCTGGTGTCGGATATGTCGTCGAATATTTTATCGCGCAAAATCGATGTCAGTCAGTACGGCCTGATCTATGCCGGAACGCAAAAAAATATGGGGCCAGCGGGTGTTACCGTGGTGATAATCAGGGACGATTTGGTCGGTCATGCGTCTAAAACCGTACCACCGGTTTTCAATTATGCCGAGCAGGCAAAAAATCAATCCATGCTGAACACGCCGGCAACTTATTGCTGGTATCTATGCGGACTGGTGCTGAAATGGTTAAAAGAACAAGGCGGTGTTGAGGGTATCGAACAACGCAATATCGCTAAAGCGGCAAAGCTGTATCAGGCTATCGACCGGTCGGCTTTGTATTCGAATCCGGTAGAAGCAGCGTTCCGTTCGCGGATGAATGTGCCGTTTATCCTGGCCGACGAAAGTCTGGATAAGCCGTTTTTGGCGGCTGCGGAAGCCAATGGCTTATTTGAGTTGAAAGGTCATCGTTCGGTAGGCGGTATGCGGGCGAGTATTTACAATGCGATGCCGGAGGCCGGCGTACAGGCCTTGATTGATTTCATGGCTGAATTTGAACGCACTCATTAATGAAAAAATGGAACACGGATGACGCGGATTAAGCAGATAAGCACGGATTTATTATTTACTAAAAATCCGTTTAAATCCGTCTAATCAGTGTTATCCGTGTTCGATTGAATAGTTACCGAAAATCTAATAATTGAATCAGGCCGCCATGTCATCTGTCACACCGCTTTCAGAATTAAGAGACAAAATCGATGCAATCGACAAGCAAATTCTGCAATTGATGAATCAGCGTGCGTCTTGCGCAATGGAAGTTGCGAAAACCAAGATTGCACAAGGTGAGAATGGATCATTTTACCGTCCGGATCGCGAGTCTTTGGTGTTGCGGCGCATCAAGGACTTGAATCAAGGGCCTTTATCCGACGATACCGCGGCTCATTTTTTCAGGGAGTTGATGTCGGCGTGTTTGGCGCTGGAAAAACCGCTGGATGTGGCTTATTTAGGCCCCGAAGGTACGTTTACCCAGCAAGCCGCCATTAAACATTTCGGCTCGGCGGTTAAAACCGTACCGGCTACCACCATTAACGATATTTTCAATGCAGTGGAAAACGGCAACTGCCAATTTGGTGTCGTGCCTGTTGAGAACTCTACCGAGGGCGTAATCAGTCACACGCTGGACAGGTTCTTGAATTCACCGCTAAAAATATGCGGCGAGGTTGAAATCAGGGTACACCAAAATCTGTTGGGATTGGTCGATAGCCTGGATGAAGTGACCGAGGTGTTTTCTCATCAGCAATCCCTGGCGCAATGCCGGCAATGGCTGGACAATCATTTGCCGAATGCGAAGCGGACCGCGGCCAACAGTAACACCGAGGCGGCCAGATTGGCTTCAATCAATAAACAGGCCGTTGCGATAGCGGGCATTGTTGCAGCTGAGATTTATCAATTGAATGTCATCGAAAAGAACATCGAAGACGAGTCCAACAATACCACCCGTTTTATTATTATCGGCCAACAAATATCATCTTCTACCGGTAACGATAAAACTTCACTGGTTGTCTCTACAGGCAATCAGCCGGGGGCGCTATACCGAATACTAGAGCCCTTTGCAAGATTTAATATCGGTATGGTACATATCGAGTCCAGGCCGTCACGCCAAGGATTATGGGATTATGTATTTTTTATCGATATTGAAGGCCATAGTGAAGATGACAATGTCGCCCAGGCTTTGGCGCTATTGAATAGCAACGTTAACATGCTCAAGCTGTTGGGATCTTATCCCAAAGCCGTACTTTAATTACACGGATAGCTTCGATTTAGATGGTTTTAAGCGGATGCACAACTAATAAAACATGATCATCCGCATGCAATCTTTCTAACTGTCGAACCGTTATCCATTTATTCCCCATACTCTTGCCCCAGTATTTCTCATGAACAGTGCTGACAAAATCTATAACCTTGCCGTACCCGGCGTGCAAAAACTTATCCCTTATACACCCGGCAAACCCATCGAAGAGCTTGAACGCGAGCTCGGGCTTTCTCATATCATAAAATTAGCTTCCAATGAAAATCCCTTAGGGCCGGGGAAAAAAGCCTTGGCCGCGATACAGGAAACTTTAAAGGATTTGGCTTTGTATCCCGATGGCAACGGCTTTAATTTAAAGCAGGCATTGGCGAAAAAGTATGCACTTGATATGGATCAGATTACGTTAGGCAATGGTTCCAATGAAATTCTGGAACTGGTAGCCAGGGCGTTTTTGACGCCGGAGCTTGAGGTGGTTTTTTCGCAGCATGCTTTTGCTGTGTACCCCATAGTTACTCAAGCGGTTGGCGCTAAAGCGGTTGTCGCCCCTGCGCTAAATTACGGTCACGATCTTGATGCGATGCTGAAAAAAGTGACCGACAAAACGCGGCTGGTTTTTATAGCGAACCCTAATAACCCGACCGGTACATTGTTGGATCATGCCAGCCTGGAGTCATTTATTCAGGCGCTGCCGGATACTTGCGTATGCGTACTCGACGAAGCTTATTGTGAATTTGTCGGCGATGGCAGCGCGGACAACTCAATCGCCTGGCTGAAAAAGTATCCTAATTTATTAATTACCCGTACCTTTTCCAAAGCCTATGGCTTGGCTGGGCTCCGCGTCGGATACGGTTTATCCAGTCCGCAATTGGCGGACATCCTGAACCGGGTGCGTCAACCGTTTAATAATAACATGTTGGCATTGGCCGCTGCCGAAGCGGCATTGGCGGATGCTGAGCATTTGCAAAACACTATCGCTATTAATGCCCAAGGCATGGCGTTCATAACCGACGGTTTTAAAAAATTGGCCTTGGAATGGATTCCATCGGCAGGTAATTTCGTCTTGGTCGATCTGAAACAGCCCGCAATGCCGATTTACGAGGCCTTATTGCGCAAAGGCGTTATCGTCAGGCCGGTCGGTGTCTATGAGTTGCCTAATCATCTGAGGATTACGATAGGTACCGAGGCGGAAAATCAGCTGTTTCTACAAGCATTAGCTGAGGTTTTATCAGACAATGTTTAACCGGCTTTGCATTATCGGCGTCGGTCTGATCGGCGGCTCTATCGCTCGTGCGGCACGACAGCAAGGTTTATGCAATAACATAATCGGATACGGCCGTCAGCAGGATCAACAAAATCTGCAAACAGCAAAACAGCTGGGCGTTATTGATGATTACACGCTGGAGCTTTCGGAAGCCGTTCAAAATGCCGATTGCGTGGTTATTGCCACACCGGTTGCGAGTATCGAGAACATTTTCACTTTGCTTAAGCCGTTATGGTCGGATAATGCAATATATACCGATGTCGGTAGCACTAAAGGTAGTGTTATTGCCGCCGCCGAGCGGGTTTTCGGTGTCGTGCCGGATAACTTGGTTCCGGCTCATCCCATTGCCGGAGCCGAGAACAGTGGCGTAACGGCTTCAGTCGATGATTTATTTCTGAATAAGCGCCTGATTATCACCCCTGTCGGCAATACCAAGCCGGAAGCGACGCAAAAAATCCAATGCTTCTGGGAAAAACTGGGATCGCTAGTGTCGGTAATGGATGTGAGCCACCATGACGGCGTGTTGGCTGCGACCAGTCATTTACCGCATATTCTGGCGTTTGCCCTGGTCGATATGCTCGGCCATAAAGACGAGCAGAGCGAGATTTTTAAATATGCGGCCGGCGGATTTAGGGATTTTACCCGGATTGCTTCCAGTGATCCGACTATGTGGCAGGATATTTGCGCCGCCAACAAAAACGAGATTATCCCTTTAATAGAGCAGCTAAAAGGAGAATTAGATAAAATACAACGTTTGCTGGAGAATAACGACAGCCGGCAACTTTTTGAAACCTTTACGTATGCCAGAAATGCACGGCAACGCTTTCTTGACCAGTTCGATAATAATTAATATGTCAAAATCAATCACATTCCAGGTCCAACCGGGCGGTAAATTACAAGGCGAGGCACGCGTGCCCGGCGATAAATCCATGTCGCACCGATCAATCATGCTGGGTTCGCTGGCCGAAGGCGTTACTCATGTAAAAGGCTTTCTTGAGGCCGAAGATGCTCTGGCAACTTTGCAGGCTTTCCGTGACATGGGTGTTGAAATTGAAGGCCCGGTCAATGGCGAATTAACCATACACGGTGTCGGCAAGCACGGTTTAAAAGCGCCTAAAAACGATTTGTACTTGGGCAATTCTGGGACATCAATGCGTTTGCTGAGCGGTTTATTGGCGGGCCAAGCATTTAATTCAGTATTAACCGGTGACAAATCATTGTCCGGCAGGCCGATGAAAAGAGTCACGGAGCCATTGGCGACAATGGGCGCCGATATAAAAACGACTGAGAAAGGAACGGCGCCGCTGCATATTACCGGCAGGGCGGGGCAGTTGACCGGCATTGATTATGCGATGCCTATAGCCAGTGCCCAGGTCAAGTCCTGCCTGCTATTGGCCGGCATGTATGCGCAAGGCGTTACCAGCGTTACCGAACCAGCGCCTACCCGCGATCATACCGAGCGCATGCTGGCCGGTTTTAATTATCCTGTTAAGCAAGAAGGCAATAAAGTCAGCATTACTGCGGAAGGTCGTTTAACGGCTGCCGACATTGATGTACCCAGCGACATTTCATCGGCGGCGTTTTTCCTGGTCGGTGCGTCCATAGCGCCGGGTTCGGATTTACTGTTGAAACATGTCGGCATTAATCCAACCCGTACCGGTGTCATCGACATCCTCAGGTTGATGGGTGCCAACATTGAAGTTCTTAATGAGCGCATTGTCGGCGGCGAACCGGTAGCCGATTTGCATGTTGTTTACAGTCCGCTTAAAGGCATAGACATTCCGGAGCATCTGGTGCCGCTAGCTATTGACGAATTCCCTGTTTTATTTGTCGCTGCTGCTTGTGCAGAAGGCCGGACACGCCTAACCGGTGCGGAAGAGCTTAGGGTAAAGGAATCCGATCGCATTCAGGTAATGGCGGACGGCTTGCAAATATTAGGCGTTGATGCACAGTCGACTGAAGACGGCATGATTATTCAAAGCGGCCCGATAGGCGGCGGTGAAGTTGTATCGCATGGCGACCACAGGATTGCGATGTCGTTTTCAATTGCCGGGCTGCGTGCCAGTGCGCCGATTACCATCCGCGATTGTGAAAATGTGAATACCTCGTTTCCTGAGTTCAGGGACTTGGCAACACGTTTAGGCCTTGACCTTGTTTGTACGGAAGAATAATGACAGTCCCTGTATTGACTATCGATGGCCCTAGCGGTGCCGGTAAAGGCACGGTTAGCCGAGCGGTAGCGAAAAAATTAGGCTGGAATTACCTGGATAGCGGCTCTATCTACCGTTCATTGGCAATTGCTGCGTTAAAGCAGGCAACTGACGTACAAAATGAAGCAGCGATTGCCAATATAGCCCAAGCTATGGCGTTGGAATTCGATTGCGACGATGACTTAATCGTTAGGCTAAATGGTGAAGACATTACTGCGCAATTAGGTCTCGAAAGCACGGGTAACGCAGCTTCCATCATTGCCGCCCTACCTGAAGTCAGGCGCGTTTTATTGCAAAAGCAAAAGGATTTCAAGCAGCTGCCGGGACTGGTTGCAGATGGGCGCGACATGGGAACAGTGGTTTTTCCTGAGGCCAAAAACAAGGTGTTTTTGACCGCCAGCGCAGCCGAAAGAGCTAAAAGACGACATAAACAGTTGATAGAAAAAGGAATTGATGCTAATCTAGCGCAAATAACAAATGAGATAGAAGAACGTGATCGCCGGGATATGGAGCGAAAGACAGCCCCATTAATCATGGCCAGCGATGCGCTTTATATCGATTCTTCGGATATGACATTAAATGAGGTCATTGAAGAAGTCCTGAATTTAATCCAATAAGGATTACTTACGTGGTCACATCGAATTGTTTAGATGTGATTTTTTTTAACTTTGATAAAGAAAAGGTCTGTTCGTGTTCTAACAGGCTTGGGAATGGAAAATGAGCGAAAGCTTTGCTGAATTATTTGAAGAAAGTTTAATCAAGACGGAAATGCGTCCTGGTGCCATGTTAATGGGTACGGTTGTTGATATCGAAAACGATATGATCATCGTCAGCACTCATTCTAAATCAGAAGGTGTCATTCCAAAATGGCAGTTTCTAAATAACGATGGCGAATTAGAAGTTGCCATTGGCGACGAAGTCGAGGTTGCCCTTGATTTATTTGAAGACGGTCTGGGTGCTACACTGCTTTCTCGTGATAAAGCGAAGAAAAACAAAGCTTGGTCCGAACTTGAAAATGCATTTGAAAAAGAAGCAACTATTATCGGCCGCATTACCGGTAAAGTTCGCGGCGGTTTCACCGTGGCTGTTGGCGCATTACGTGCTTTCTTGCCTGGCTCATTGGTTGATGTTCGCCCAATCAGAGACACGACTTTCCTGGAAAATCGTGATTTAGAATTCAAAGTTATAAAAATCGACCAAAAACGTAACAATGTAGTTCTTTCTCGCCGTGCTGTTGTAGAAAAAGAATACAGCGCAGAAAGAGAAGAATTGCTGAAAACGCTGGAAGAAGGCGCAGTGGTTACCGGTGTAGTTAAAAACCTGACCGATTACGGCGCGTTTATCGACCTGGGCGGTATTGACGGTTTGTTACACATCACCGATATGGCATGGAGACGCGTGCGTCATCCGTCCGAATGCGTAGAAATCGGTCAAGAAATCAAAGTTAAGGTCCTGAAATACGACAAAGATAAAAACCGTGTTTCATTAGGTATGAAGCAAATGGGTGAAGATCCATGGCAAAACATCGCTCGTCGTTACCCTGCGGGCACACGCGTATTCGGCAAAGTCAACAACCTGACCGACTACGGTTGCTTTGTTGAAATTGAAGAAGGCGTAGAAGGCTTGGTTCACGTTTCCGAAATGGATTGGACCAACAAAAACGTTAATCCTTCCAAGCTGGTTCAATTAGGCGATGAAGTCGAAGTTATGGTTCTGGAAATCGATGAAGAACGTCGTCGTATTTCTTTAGGCATGAAGCAATGCAAAACCAATCCTTGGGATGAGTTTGCAGCAACACATAACAAAGGCGACAAAATCTCAGGAAAAATCAAATCAATTACCGATTTTGGTATTTTCATCGGCTTGGATGGCGGTATCGATGGCCTGGTTCACATGTCCGATATTTCATGGGCAGATGAAGGCGAAGCTTCGGTTCGCGATTTCAAGAAAGGCGATGAGCTGGAAACCGTTATTTTAGCGGTTGACTCTGAGCGTGAGCGTATCTCTTTAGGTATTAAACAACTTGAGCAAGATCCATTCCAAAACTTCCTGGCTACTCATGAAAAAGGCAGCTTGGTAAAAGGGACTGTTAAAGAAGTCGATGCGAAAGGCGCGGTTGTTACTTTGGCCGATCATGTTGAAGGCTACTTACGCGCTTCCGAGATTCAACGTGACCGCGTTGAAGATGCCAGAACCTTGTTGAAAGAAGGCGATGAACTTGAAGCTAAGTTCATCGGCGTAGACAAGAAGAGCAAGTCAATTTCTTTATCTATTAAAGCTAAAGATTCTGACGAAGAGTCTCATTCTATTAAAGATCATTCTCAGCAATCAGCTAGCGCTGCTACACCTACTTTTGCTGATATCTTTAAGCAAATGGAAAAATAAAAATCATGAGAGGTATGCGGTATTAGTTGCATACCTCTTTAATTTTATTTGTTTTCGCAGGATAGAATGTGACAAAATCAGAATTAATTGAAGCACTTGCCAAACATCAACCGCATCTGGCTCAGAAGGATGTTGAGATAGCGGTAAAATGCATCATTGAACAAATGAATCAGGCGTTATCTTCCGGTGAAAGAATCGAGATTAGGGGGTTTGGCAGTTTTTCGCTACATTTGCGTCCTCCTCGTATGGGGCGCAATCCTAAAACAGGAGAATCTGTAGCATTATCTAAAAAGCATGTGCCGCATTTTAAGCCTGGCAAGGAACTTCGTGACAGAGTAGACGCTTCACGAGAAAAATGTAAGATAGTTGATTAATGTTAGTACGTTAAAGCTCTGCCGAATTCGCAGAGCTTTAACGTCTCAGTTTTTGCCCCGTCTTCTCTATTCCCCATTTTTGTTTGAGCTTTTGTCTGTTTAATGCCAGCCATTGAATGGCAATAATGGGTATTGCCGATTCTATCTCGCCATTTTCCAGCATAAGATACGCCTCATCAAAATCAACGGCACGCGCCAATATATCTTCATCTTCATGATCTAAGCCATGAATGCCGCCCACTTGCGCGCTGTCTACTTTGCCGCAAAACAGGGTAATCCATTCGGACGAACCGCCTGGCGTGGTATAAAACTCATTAATAACCATCAATTGCTGAATTTCACAACCAGCCTCTTCCAGGGATTCCCGATAAGCGACCTCCTCGGCGGATTCACCATCTTCGATTGCTCCCGCAACAATTTCGACAAACCAAGCTTTATTCGGGGTTGAAATGGCGCCTATTCTAAACTGTTCGATCAGCACTACCTTATCGGCATCAGGATCGTATAACAGCACCGCAACGCAACTGCCGCGCATGAATAACTCGCGAGTTACTTCAGGGCTCCATCCTCCACCGAACAAAGTGTGTTTGAGGCGGTATTTTTCTACCCGGAAAAATCCTTGATAAACGACTTCCTGATTTAAAATTTCAAATTGCTTATCCATGGCTGCCTTTGTACCCGACTCTATAAATGACGCCGAGCTTATCGTCGCTAACCAACAAACTGCCATCGGGCATTTCAAGAATATCAACCGGACGTCCATATACATTGCCGTCTTTACTTAACCAACCGTCGATAAAAACCTGTTCTGAAACGGGCTTATCTTCCTTGAATTTAACTAAGACAACGCGGTAACCCTGCGGTTCAGTCCGGTTCCATGAACCGTGTTCCGCCACAAACAATTGATTTTTAAATTCGGCCGGAAATTGACCGCCCCGATAAAAGCGCATGCCTAAAGGCGCCATATGAGCTTTAAACTTCCATGCCGGCGCGGTAAATTGCCGGCATTTTTTCTTTGCGCCAAATTCGGGATCGAGGATGTCTCCGCCATGACAATAAGGAAAACCGAAATGCTCTCCGATTGCAGTCCACTGATTAAGTTCCTCGGACGGTAGATCGTCGCCCATGTAATCGCGGCCATTATCGGTAAAGAACAAAGCGTTGGTTTCCGGCTGCCAATCCATTCCAACCGAGCTTCTGATACCGCGGGCCAGTATCTCAAAACCGCTACCGTCGGTATTTAACCTGACCAGCGAGCTGAAAATATCTTTCTTCGGTTCACAAATGTTGCATGGCGCTCCGACCGAGGTATACAGCTTATTATCGGGGCCGATTCGCAGATACTTCCAGCCGTGATGCTGATCCGACGGAAATTGATCGTAAACCACAACGGGTTTAGGCGGACTATCCAACTGCTGGGTAATGCGGTCGAAACGAAGAATGCGGTTAATTTCCGCTACGTAAAGCGAACCGTCTTTGTAAGCAACTCCGTTGGGCATATATAAATGATTGGCGACGATATAGCGCTTATCCGCGACGCCATCGCCGTTACTATCCTGCACCGCATAAACCTCGCTTTCAGAACCCGTACCGACAAACACCACGCCGTTATCGCCCAAAGCCAGGCTGCGGGCGTTCGGTAGGTTATCGGCAAAAATAGATAAGGTGAAACCTGCCGGTAAACGCAGTCGTTTTAAAACATCTTGATGACTGCTTGGTTGTGTAACCGCCAAACAAGGATTAATTAGGAACAAAGCAAACAGTATTATTTTTATAATATGCACGAGAATATCCTCCATTAATAAACTTAAGTTATATTAGCACCGTTAGAAGGCTTGGAATGTGTTATTCAAGCCCCATATAGATCAAACTTTAACTTCAATAAAAAGGCTCAAACACATGATGCGTATTTTTCTTTTTCTTGCGACCAATGCGGCCATATTGGTTGTAGTCAGTATTATTTTTAATGTCTTAGGCTTAAGCAGCACTCTGGATGCTCAAGGTATTGACCTTAACCTGAATGCTCTTTTAGTGATGTCGGCCATCATCGGTATGACCGGTTCCGTTATTTCTTTGGCGATGTCTAAATGGTCGGCAAAAAACGCAATGGGTGTGCATGTGATTGAACGCCCCCAAAATCAAACCGAGCAATGGTTGATCGACATTGTGGACAGACAAGCCGCACAGGCCGGAATCGGCATGCCTGAAGTCGGTATTTTCCAAACTCCCGAAGCCAATGCTTTTGCGACCGGCATGAGCAGAAACAGTGCCTTGGTGGCGGTCAGCACCGGCTTGCTGCAAAACATGAATGCCGATGAAGTAGAAGCTGTTGTCGGCCATGAAATCAGCCATGTCGCTAATGGAGATATGGTGACGATGGCGTTAATGCAAGGCGTAGTCAACACCTTTGTTTACTTTTTTGCCACCATTATCGGCCATGTTGTCGATCGGGTTGTGTTTAAAACCGAGCGCGGTTACGGGCCGGCTTATTATATTACCCAGATGGCCGCGCAAATTGTCCTGGGAATTCTGGCCTCTATGCTGGTCATGTGGTTCTCGCGTTACCGGGAATTCAAAGCGGATGCCGGCGGCGCAAATCTGGCCGGACGGGAGAAAATGATCGGCGCTCTGCGTGCATTGCAGCGCGGTCATGAAGCGGAAGACCTGCCCGGACAATTGGCGGCTTTCGGTATTAACGGCGGCGGCATGAGCAAGTTGTTTATGAGCCATCCGCCATTGGAAGAACGCATTGCCGCGTTGCAAAACAATCGTTAATTAATTAAAAGCCTATTCACCACGAAGACACGAAGGACACGAAGAAATAAAACTTCGTGTCCTTCATGTCTTCGTGGTGAATTATTTTTCCGCTTAAATTGATATGTCCCAACATCAACACATCCGCTTTGCGCTAAAACTGTCATACGATCAATATTTGAAGGTTTATCAAGGCATTGCCAAAAATGTTACCGTAGTCGCCGATGACGGCAGAAGAATCGCTTTTCCGGCAGGAAGGGTTCAGTCTTTTTTGACCAAACAAGGCATCCACGGTTATTTTGAAATGGAATTAACGCCTGAAAACAAATTCGTCAGTATTAAAAAACTGAGTTAACCATTCAGTCACGGATTGCGCAGATGCATGTTGATAAAGGGGTGAATTGCTTGCGAAGCGGTATTGGCTTTGGAAATGGGCGCCGGCGCCGAAGATTTAGCATTAACGGTGCATGCGCATCCTACTTTATCTGAAACCCTGGGCTTTTCGGCGGAAATGCTGGAAGGAACTATTACTGATTTATTTATCAAGAAACGATGAAAGAACAATTACAAAACAAAAGCGTTGTTACCAATTTTCTCGCAGTTATTATTATTTTTATCGGCTACATTAGCTCTTCATCATTCATCAAGTCCGTTGGATTCTTTGCTTTGTCAGGCGCCGTAACCAATTGGCTGGCAATTCATATGCTGTTTGAGAAGGTGCCTTATCTATATGGTTCCGGCGTTATACCGGACCGGTTCGAAGAATTTAAACTGTCTATCAAACAATTGATGATGGAGCAGTTCTTTACCGCAAAAAACATCGAACAATTTATTGAAACCGAAGAGCAACAAGGCAAGAATCTGTTGAATCTTGAGCCTTTATTGAATGCAGTCGATTATGACAAGATTTATGAAAGTTTAGTTGCTTCGATTATGGGTTCTTCTTTTGGCGGCATGTTAATGATGATGGGCGGGGAAGAAGCGTTGGTACCGTTAAAAGAACCGTTTACCGAGAAAATGAAAATCACCCTGACGGAAATGGTCGAGTCCGAACGTTTTAAAAATGCGTTAAAACACGGTCTGGATGCGCACAAAATCGGCGGAGATATTGTCGGTAAAATTGAATCGGTCATCGATAAACGCCTCAGTGAATTAACTCCGCAATTGGTTAAAGAAATGGTTCAGGCCATCATTCGCGAGCATCTGGGCTGGCTGGTCGTTTGGGGCGGTGTTTTCGGCGGCCTGATGGGCGCATTGTTTGTTTTCGCCTGATGGAAACCGTAGAACTGGCTTTTGAGGAATTCGGCGCCCCGGATAACAGCCCGCTGATTATCCTGCACGGTTTTTTTGCCTCGTCCCGGAACTGGCGGCAGATAGCGCAAAGACTGGCTGGCCGATTTCATGTCTACCTGCCGGATATGCGCAATCATGGCGCATCGCCGCATCATCCGGTAATGGATTATCCGGCCATGACAACGGATTTGTTGCGGTTTATGGATGATAACGGCTTGGACACAGCAAGTTTTCTGGGCCACAGCATGGGCGGTAAAGTCGCGATGTGGCTGGCGCTTACGAATCCAGGCCGAGTGGACAAACTGATTGTGGCCGATATTGCACCGGTCAGCTACAAACACGGTTTCGATAATACCGTTTCGGCATTAAAAGAGCTGCCGTTGACTCAACTTAGCAACCGCAAGCAGGCCGAGACATTGCTGTCGTCGCGCATAGCCGAACTGAGCTATCGCCAGTTTTTGTTGCAAAATCTGATCTTAAAGGACGGTAAATATGGCTGGCGGATCGATTTGGATATTTTTCGGCGGATGGCGCCCAATATCGCAGCTTTTCCCAATGCCGATCATTTAGCGCCCTTTACCGGCAAAACCTTGTTTATCGCCGGCGGCGATTCAGATTTCGTTAAGCCGGAAGATATAAACTTATTATTCCCGGAAGCGGCTTTCAGCACCGTAGCTAATGCCGGACATTGGCTGCATGTACAACAACCGGATGTTTTTACGACATTGGTTGAAAACTTTTTAACGTAAAATGAAAATGTAGGGCGATTTCGCCCAAAAATCGCTCTTTTTTAAAGGGCAGGGATGATCAAATGCTGCATTCAGCATCTGATTTTTTAACGATCTATTATTAGGAATGTCTCAGATGAATAAAAAAATAAAAAAAGCAGTTTTTCCGGTTGCGGGTCTTGGAACCCGTTTTTTACCCGCAACTAAAGCCAGCCCAAAAGAAATGCTGCCGGTCGTGGATAAGCCCTTGATTCAGTACTGCGTTGAAGAAGCGGTAGCTGCGGGTATCGATACCATGATATTCGTCACCGGCCGAACCAAAAACGTGATCATGGATCACTTTGACAAGGCTTATGAGTTGGAAAATGAGCTGACTATCCGCGGCAAAACCGGAATATTGAAAATGGTTCGGGAAATGATGCCGCCGAATGTGTCGTTCGTGTTTATTCGCCAGCCGGAAGCATTGGGATTGGGGCATGCCGTGCTTTGCGCCAAGTCTGTCGTTGGCGATGAGCCGTTCGCCGTTATTCTGGCCGACGACTTGATCGCGAACCGTAAAGGCGACGGCTGCCTGAGTCAAATGGTCGAACAATACGATCAAAACCAGTGCAGCGTATTAGGTGTTGAGCGGGTAAGCCCTCAAGAAACCGACAAATACGGCATAGTCAAGACCAAGGAAATATCGCCGGCGGTAGGCCAAGTTGAACTGATCGTTGAAAAACCGGCTCCCGAGCGTGCTCCGTCGAATCTCGCGGTAGTCGGACGTTATATTTTAACGCCCGGAATTTTTGAAAAGATCGAAACCACGGAGCGCGGAGCCGGTGGTGAAATTCAGCTGACCGACGCTATCGCCGCCTTGATGACCGATGAGCAGGTATTGGCTTATGAGTTTGACGGCAAACGTTACGATTGCGGATCGAAACTCGGTTATTTGCAGGCTACCGTTGAATACGGTTTAGAACATGACGAGCTGAAAGGCGATTTCAGGGATTATTTAAAGAACCTGGCTCTTGATTAAATAAGTGCAACGGCGACCGGCGCTGTTAAGCAGAAAGCCGGTCGTCCGGAACCGCCACAACCCCGGCAAAGCCGCTGCCGGGAGTCCGGAAATTGGTGGTTTGCCCTTGATATAAACGGGCGCTTGTCAATTGCGTCCGCCCTCTGTAAACATACTGGCGCAGGTCCAGTTTAAGATCGACCATTGCATTTTCCACTTTCAACTGCCGTTCGCTAGGCCGCACCAGCGTTTGCGCCACGTAGTTCCCTTGTAGAATCTCAGCGAATACACGTTTGGTTACACTGTCCCCCCGATAGGCGGCTTTACTGCCGTAGCCTTTGGCCGGTTTAAAAAACAATTGCTTGCGCGCTTTCCATAAGCGTTCGGCATCTTCCTTATGTACGCAAATGGTATGAGCAATGCCTTCAAGCAGTAGAGTTCTAGTTTCAGCGGCAACACCCATATCCAGCAACGCAATTTCATCGGTCAATATCGACAAATTTCTTTTATCGGCATAAAGCGCATGAGCTCTGGGATGAGGCGTAACGACAACCGCTCCAGCCAGATAGGCCTCACGCAAAGCTTTTAGTGTGTCAGCTTCCAAGCCGAAGTCGGTTAAACGGTTATAAACCAGGTCGATAGGCATATCGCCATGCCAAAGCATTCCATCGCGGTAATCAAGCTCGGAAGGGTCGCAAATAACGGTATCGATATGGTTTTGCTCGAACAGTTTTTTGAATAATAAAAATTCCGGCAACATGAATTGATCCGCTGGATTTTCATCGACGATAGCGATTGAATGTAGCGTTTGCCGACCGCGTTCGGCTTGCCATTCTTCAACAAACATCGCGACAAATGCCTGTTCCGGATTTTGGCTTGCAAGCGTGTTTACTTCAACCGAATCGCAGGCGGCTGTTTGCGCACGGATCAGGATGGCGTTCAGCAATGCGCCTCCGGCATTGCTGTTTACCTCAATTAATTGCGGGCCTTTAGGACTTAAGTGAAAGTCATAGCCGAAAAAAACGCCATGCGCTTTGGGAATAAACCGCGCCGTAGCCGGTGCATAAGCCAGCACGCGTTGCCGATAAGCGGGCATGGCGATAACGCTTTCTATCGCGGCAATAATGTCACGCTGCCTGCTTATGGTACTTTCGGCAACAAAAACTAAAGATTCGGCGAATTGATGAGGACGCTCTTCTACCAACATCCGGTACAGCAAATCATCAGCCAATTGTTGCCGTAATGCGTTGCGCATGGTTTCCCTGTCGAGCGAAACGTAATGGCATTCGATGCTGCGTGGATCGTCTAATTCGGTTCGATTATAAGTAAATGGCGTCATTCCTGTTTTATATATTGTTGAGTTATATACGACACTCGCATAATCGACAAATTATTGCATAAAAGCGCTGTTTTGTAGATTGGTGCAATTGCTAGGCTTTTATTCGTGAATGCATCCGTAGCATTTTTCCGAACTGGTGCAAAGCAACAATTGATCGGTTGTTTTGCACCTCCTAAGTTTTTTATATTCAACAGCACAATGAAAAAGTTATCTTTAAAATCATTTTCTTATAAACATTGACTCAATTGGCGCAATAATCGCTTATAACTCGCCAGAACCTTTTTATAATTACGAGGATTTGTATGAGTGAAGCATCCCTGCCTGGATTACCGAAATCGGGTTTAGCCGGCTTGAAAGAAAACTGGCGTAGCGATTTGCTGTCCGGTTTCCTGGTTTTTCTTATTGCCCTGCCGCTGTGCCTGGGTATATCAATGGCTTCCGGTTTTCCTCCGTCAGCCGGTATTATCACCGCTATTGTCGGCGGCGTATTGGTTTCGCGTATCAACGGGTCATTTATAACGATTAATGGCCCGGCTGCCGGATTGATCGTGGTGGTACTGAGTGCAGTACAAGAGCTGGGCGAAGGCGATGCGATGGCAGGTTACCGTTATGCCTTGGCTGCTATCGTCGTTGCCAGTGTATTGCAAATCTTAATGGGTGTGTTTAAAGCCGGGCGCTTGAGTTCGTTTTTTCCGGCATCGGTGGTGCATGGGATGCTGGCGGCTATCGGTATCATTATTATGGCTAAGCAGATCCATGTCATGCTGGGCACTGCGCCGGAAAAAGGCAGTAGCCTGTTTTCGACTATTGCGCAAATCCCGCATAGTTTGCTTAATCCCAATCATGAAATCGCCATTATCGGCATTACCGGCCTGGTGATATTGATTATATGGTCGGCGGTAAAGAGTCCGGCTTTAAAAATGATTCCGGCGCCGCTTATTGTGGTGTTGGCTGGGATGGGGTTAGCGCGGTATTTTGACCTGGAATACGATCACATGTACTTGTTCCTGCCCGATGCGCATTTTTTAGCGCATCATGAAGAGACCGTCGGACCGGCATTCTTAGTTGCGATTTCTGAAAATTTCATGTCCAGCTTTTATTTTCCGGACTTTTCAAAATTCGCCTCATTGGAATTCTGGGAAGCTGTGGTCAGTATCAGCTTGGTCGGCAGTCTGGAAAGTTTGCTCAGCGCGATGGCGGTCGACAAGCTTGATCCGTATAAACGCCATTCCAATTTGGATCGCGACTTGGCGGCAGTCGGCGCCGGTAATCTGGTCGCCGGTTTAATCGGCGGCTTGCCGATGATTGCCGAGATTGTACGTAGTTCGGCTAACGTGAATAATGGGGCCAAAACCCAGTGGGCTAACTTTTTTCACGGCACTTTTATGTTACTGTTCGTGGTGCTATTTCCGCGCTTGATTCATAGTATTCCGCTGGCGGCACTGGCGGCATTGCTGGTCTATACCGGTTTTCGCCTAGCCTCGCCCAAAGAGTTTGCCAAGGTGATGGGCGTCGGCAAAGAACAGCTGTTTATGTTTGTGGTGACGATTATCGGTGTGTTGGCGACCGATTTATTGATCGGCGTCGGTATCGGTATTTTAACCAAGTTCGCTATTCACATGCTGCGCGGCGTCAGACCGAATAACCTGTTCAAGATTCATTTTGTGATTGAACCGAAAGATGCCGACTCTTTTGTTGTCTCGATAGTCGGGGCGGCAATTTTCTCTAATTTCATGTCGCTAAAGACTGCTTTAGCCAATCTCGAAAATGGCAAATCGGTTATATTTCAATTGAACAATGCCTACCTGATCGACCATACTGTGATGGAATTTATTCATGATTTCCAGCATAACTATGAAGGGCAGGGCGGGCAATGCCATTTTTTTGGCATGGAACATCATGATACTTTCTCGGCTCATCCTTTGGCGGTACGCAGAATGAAGCCGAATAACATGAGTCGCCGCAAAAGCGATCATTACGGACTGTAGGCGCTCTTGTTATACGTAGCGCGTTTACTGCCGTGCTCCGAAGCGTGTGAACAACGCAATATTCTATCAATAGAGTGAGAATTCAATGATTCTTGTATTAGCTTATAGTGCTGTTCTGCTAAGCTTTTTTTCCGGCTTGTTGGGCTTGATGATGCATCGGCGCCAACAACTCCTGGAGTTTAGCCGGAACTGGTTCAAAAAATTCCCCAGTGAGAATGTGCATGGACAATCCATGATTGCCGGCTATCTGGAAGAAAAACGGTTTCCGGTTTTATTGAGAAAAGCGGTGTTTGTTTTACTGGGCTTGTCCGGTGCTTTCGCGATATTGGCCGGATTAAGCATATTGATTGCTAGAGAAGTTGTGACCGACCGGATCGGTTTGGGGCTGCCATGGTTGCCCTGGCATGTGCGTTTCGACTGCTTGTCCGGTTTTTTCTTTTTAATTATCGGTATTGCGGTCAGTGCGGTCAGCCTTTATGGGCCGGGCTATGTGAACAGTTATAAGGAAAGCCATCACCCTTTTGCGGTGTTGAGCTTATTTACCGGATTGTTTGTGACTGGGATGTTATTGGTGCTGTTGGCCGATGACGCGTTCTTTTTCATGATTGCCTGGGAATTAATGTCGGTTGCCAGTTATTTCCTGGTCGCGTTCCAGCATGAAAACCCGGCCAATCGCCGCGCCGCATTCCTTTATTTATTAATGGCGGAAGTCGGCGCCTTGGCCATTATTTTGGGCTTCGGCGTATTGGCCGGTTTCGCCGACGGCTTTACCTTTGACGCCATGCGCGGAGCGCATTTGTCGACAACCTGGGCCAGCATTGCCTTTATGTTGGCGCTGCTCGGTTTCGGCATGAAGGCCGGGATTGTTCCTGTGCATGTCTGGCTGCCGGAAGCGCATCCGGTTGCGCCTTCGCATATTTCCGCTTTGATGAGCGGCGTGATGCTTAAGGTAGCGCTTTACGGTTTGATCCGTTTTTGCTTCGATTTGGTCGGCGATGTGCATTGGCAATGGGGCGTGGTGTTGTTGATATTGGGCACTATCTCGGCATTGGGCGGTATTTTGTACGCGATGATGCAACCCAATTTAAAACGGCTGTTGGCTTACAGTTCGGTCGAAAATATCGGCATCATTTTTATGGTGCTGGGCTTGTCGATGATTTTTATGGCAAACGGTCATCCGCAATTGGCAGCGCTGGGTTTCCTGGCGGCGCTGTTTCACGCTTTCAATCATGCGTTGTTCAAAAACTTGTTATTCCTTGGCGCCGGCATCATCCACCATCAAACCCATCAGTTAAATATCGACATGATGGGCGGGCTGATTAAAAAAATGCCGAAAACCAGCATGTTGTTTTTAATCGGCTGCATGAGCATTTCTTCATTGCCTTTGTTTAACGGCTTTGTTTCGGAATGGCTGGCTTTTCAAACCGCGTTGCAGGTCGATGTGTTGGATAACGGCGTATTGCGCAGTTTGATACCGGTTGCCGCCGCTGCATTGGCGTTGACAGCTGCATTGGCCGCAGCCTGCTTTGTCAAAGTATTCGGCTTGATTTTTTTGGGACAGCCTCGGTCGCATCATTGTGAAAGAGCGCGTGAAGTCCAGGATAAAGGCATGCTGGCCGGGCCTGCGCTACTGGCCGGTTTATGCTTTTTGTTCGGGATTTTCCCCGGCCCGGTCATCAGCTTGATTAACGGCGTTGCCGGGCAATTATTAGGGCAAACCTTGCCCAATGACGCCGCTTTAGGCTGGTTGTGGCTGGCGCCGGTTTCTACCGGACAAGCTTCTTATGCGCCGCCATTGGTTCTGATCGGTGCGCTGATCGCTGCCGGTGTCAGTTTTTGGTATTTGCGCCGTAATCCATCGACTGTCATGCGCAGAGCTGAAACCTGGGATTGCGGTTTCGGCGGCTTAACCCATCGTATGCAATACAGCAGCAGCGCTTTTACCATGCCTTTCCGGCGGATTTTCGCCAAAGTCTGGATTATCGACGAACAGATCGATAAAGACATGCGCGGCGCAATGGATCAGGATGTGGCGGCGGTTCATTATCAGTTGCAGATTCAGGATCATAGTTGGCCTCGCTTGTATAATCCTATTCAAGATGGGGTCAATCAATTAGCCAAACTAGTGGGCCGTATTCAAACGGGAAATATCCGGGTTTATTTGGGTTATTCGTTTGTGACATTAATTATTATGCTATGGGTGGTCAGCTAATGAACTGGTTAATCGCTGTTTTACAAACCACGCTGTTTGTCGCGCTGGCGCCGTTGCTGGCCGGCTGGGTTAAATGGTGCAAATGCCGGCTGCAAAACCGCAAAGCGCCTTCTCTTTTTCAACCTTACCGGGATTTACTCAAATTAACCAATAAACAACCGGTGGTTGCCGAGCAAGCTTCGTGGATTTTCTTGATTGCACCGTACATTATATTTTCAGCAACTGTGCTGGCGGCAACTGTAGTACCGCTGATTGCCGTCGATTTACCGACTTCGGCCAGCGCCGATGTGATTGTGATGGTGGGATTTTTTGCCTTTGCCCGGTTTTTCCTGGCTCTGGCCGGCCTGGACATCGGCACCGCATTCGGCGGCATGGGTTCTTCGCGGGAAATGACCATTTCATCGCTAGCGGAACCTGCGATGTTGATGGCTATTTTCACCCTGACCATGACCGCTTCAACGACCAATTTATCGTTCGCTATTACCCATGTGCTTAATGAAGGCTTGGTTTTGCGGCCTTCGTTTGTGTTTGCTTTAGCAGCCTTGACGCTGGTTGCAGTCGCCGAAACCGGGCGCATTCCGGTGGATAATCCGGCGACGCATTTGGAGCTGACCATGATTCATGAAGCGATGATTCTTGAATACAGCGGCCGTCATTTGGCGCTGATTGAATGGGCAAGCCAGTTGAAGCTGATGTTGTACGGTGTACTGATCGCCAATATCTTTTTCCCCTGGGGCATCGCCGCAACATTTAGCATTCAAGCCTTAGGCTACGGCTTGTTGGCAATTATCGGCAAGCTTGCGTTGTTGGCGGTTGTACTGGCAATAGCCGAAACCATGGTTGCCAAAATGCGCCTGTTCAGAGTGCAGGAATATCTTAGCTTCGCTTATTTGTTGGGGTTACTTGGATTGTTGAGCCATATTATTTTAGAGGCGGCACGCTGATGAACATTGAACAACTGGATTTTTATACGCAGGCCATTTTATCGATGGCTGCTTTGGTGGGGCTTACCTCGTTTCTTATGTTAGGGCAGGGAAGGTTGCTGCGGCTGATTTTTGTCTTTGCCTTGCAGGGTTTTTTATTAACCTTGACCACGGCATTGGCGGCGTACAGCTTGAATAACCATCACCTGTATATCTCGGCAGTGCTGACTTTGGTGCTAAAAGTGGTATTTATTCCATGGATGTTAAGACGACAGGTTCTGCAAATGAATATGCATCGCGATATTGAAGCGTTAAAAAATAATACCGTCGTCATGCTGGGTGGAGCCAGTCTGATGGTATTCAGTTATTACGTGCTCCATCCTATTGTGCAATCTTCATCGGTGGTTATGTTGAATGCGTTGGCGGTCAGTCTTTCCGTGATGCTGTTGGGTATGTTGCTGATGATTTCGCATCGGCAGGCTATCGCGCATGTGGTCGGCTTTATGTCGATAGAGAACGGCCTGTTTTTCGCGGCCATTGTCGCTACCAACGGTATGCCGATGGTGGTTGAATTGGGCGTTGCTTTTGACGTACTGGTGGCTGCGGTGTTGTTCGGCATCTTTTTCTTCCACATTCGCACCAGTATCGATTCGCTGGATGTCGATCTGTTAAACAAATTACATGAGGTGGATAAATGATTGCCGCCTATTTAGTTTTATTAATACCGCTGATCGGCATCGTATTTTTTGCCCTGGCAGGGCATAGAGAAGATACCGGAAAACTTAATGTCCGATTCAATGCCGTCTCTTTTCTGGCGACTATCTGGTTGGCAATCAACGTACTGAATCAAGGCACGATTGTTTCATCCGGAAAGGCTTTTTTGATCGATCCGTTTAATGTGTATTTGATTGTATTGACCGCTTTCGTCGGATTCACCACGTCGATATTTTCCTCGCCTTATATGGAACACGAGAAGGAAGTCGGCAAGCTCAACGACGCCCGCTTAAAACTGTATCACTCGATGTTTCAGGGTTTTATGCTGGCCATGTACTTGGTTTTGACCACCAACAATATGGGCATCATGTGGGTGGCGATGGAAGGCGCGACTTTGGCAACGGTGCTGTTGGTCAGTTTGTATCGTACCCCGGAGTCTATCGAAGCGGCGTGGAAGTATTTTATTTTGTGCGGCGTAGGTATCGCTCAAGCGTTATTCGGCACCATTTTGTTGTATTACGCGGCGGTACAGATCGGCGATGGAGAGAATGCATTATTGTGGTCGGTGCTTTATGAAAACGCGACCAAATTAAATCCGGAAATTCTTGAAATCGGCTTTGTGTTTTTGCTGATCGGCTACGGTACAAAAATCGGTTTGGTGCCTTTACATAACTGGCTGCCCGATGCTCATTCCGAAGGTCCGACACCGATGTCCGCAGTGTTATCGGGATTGCTGCTAAACGACGCCTTATACGCGGTAGTGCGCAATAAAATGCTGGTGGATGGAGCAACGCATTCCAATATGGCCGGTTACTTAATGATGGGCTTCGGCCTGCTGTCGTTTCTGGTCGCCGCGATATTGCTGCACCGGCAGAAAGACATTAAAAGGCTGTTCAGTTACTCATCCATTGAGCATATGGGACTGATGACTTTTTCTTTCGGCATCGGCGGCCCGTTAGCTACTTTTGCCGCATTGCTGCATATGACTGTGCATTCGCTGACCAAGTCGGCTATTTTTGTGACCGTAGGTCACGCGGCACAGCTTGCCGGAACCCAGAAAATAGACCAGATCCGCGGCTTGATTAAAACCCAGCCGAAGATAGGTTGGGGATTGCTGATAGGTACCATTGCCATTGCCGGGTTTCCGCCATTCGGTGTGTTTACCAGCGAGTTTTTGGTGTTGTTGGCGACTATGCACGGCTATCCCTGGTTGACGCTACCGCTGTTGCTGGGTATCGGTATCGCTTTTGCCGGACTGTTCAGGCATATACAGCCGATGGTTTATGGCGACCGGCCGGAAAACCAAAAACCGATCAGCGCGAACTTATGGCCGGTCATGATCCATCTGGCCTTGGTGCTTTGGCTGGGTCTGGCTATCCCTGGCTTTCTAGCGAACTGGTTTTCACAGGCGACACTATTAATTTCCGGGAGTACGCCGTTATGAGTTCTTCAAATTGGACTGCGGACTTTTTAAGTCAATTAAGTACGGATTTTACGGTTAGCCAAATCGAACTACCGTCGATTACCTTATGGCAAATCGAAAGCGATGCATGGCAACGCTTTGCAGAATTGGCGATACAGCAAAACCTGCGCTGGGCTGCGGGATGGGCGGAACAGGATCAGGACCGGTTCTTGATCAATGCCTGCTTTGAAAAGCAAGGTAAGTATGTGCTGCTGCGCACGAGTATTGACGCTTCAAATCCGGAGCTGCCAAGTCAAGCCACGGTTTATCCGGCCGCCAACCGCAGTGAGCGTCATACTCAAGATATGTTTGGGATTAAATTTGTCGGGCATCCGGATAACAGGCCTTGGACGCGGCATCAAGCCTGGATTGAAAGCCAGTATCCGTTACGAAAAGACTTTCCTGTCCAAGGCACACCGGTAGGCATCACACCGCCCGATATGCATTATCCGTTTATTAAATCCCACGGCGCGGGTACCTATGAAATTCCGGTAGGCCCGGTGCATGCCGGCATTATTGAACCCGGCCATTTCAGGTTTCAGGCCGTCGGCGAACTGATCCTGAATCTTGAGGAGCGTTTGGGCTATGTGCATAAAGGCATTGAAAAAATTGCCGAGGGCAGGGAACCCGAGTCTTTAGCCAGATTGGCGGGACGCGTCTCCGGCGATACTACGGTCGGACATTGCTGGGCCGCCTGCATGGCAATGGAGCAAGCCGCTGGCGTTACTATCCCGCCTCGTGCCGCATTAATTCGCGGCATCCTGGCGGAACGGGAACGCATCGCCAACCACATGGGCGATATAGGCGCTATCTGTAACGATGTCGCGTTTGTGTTCGCGCAAATGCAATTCACCCGTTTGCGTGAACTCTGGCTGCGCACCAATGCGACGGTTTTCGGTCATCGCTTATTAATGGATCGGATTGTCCCCGGCGGTGTTGCCTGCGATTTGTCGGATGAATCCTGTACGCAGATCAAAAAAGAGATTGTTGGATTAAAGGAAGAACTGAACGAGGTCATACTTGCGCTGGATCTTAATTCTTCACTGGAAGATCGGCTATATACGGCCGGTTTCCTGTCTGAAGAAATTGCCGCGGCATTTGGAACCGTCGGTTATGTGGGCCGCGCCAGCGGGCAGGATAGAGATGTACGACGTGATGCGCCTTATGCGCCCTACGATCAAGTTACGGTTAAAGTCGCATCGGAAAATCAAGGCGATATCGCCTCCCGATTGTGGGTCAGGTACAAAGAAATCAGGGCTTCGTTACGTTTGATAGAGAATTTTATCGATCGCTTGGCGGCCGGTGATATTCGTGCCGAATGGCAAATGCCGGCGGCCGGCGCTGAAGGCTTGGGCGTTGTTGACGGCTGGCGTGGTGAAATTATCACTTATGTTCGTTTTGATACCGGTAATAAAATCGCCCGTTTTTATCCGCGCGACCCCAGTCAATTAAATTGGCCGGCGTTGGAAAAACTGGTATTGAATAATATCGTGCCCGATTTTCCTGTGTGCAACAAATCCCTGAATGGCTCTTATTCAGGCAATGATTTATAGGAAAGGAAAATGCTGAGAATTTTAAAAAAAGTCCTGACCACCGGTGTTGTCACAGAACGTTTTAAAGCGCCTAAGGATGATGAGCTGGAGCAACTGGGTATTGAGATTAAACGCCATATCGATAAGAGATTTTCCGGCAGCATTGCGATACGCCAAGTCGACGCAGGCTCCTGTAATGGTTGCGAACTGGAAATTCATGCGCTGAATAATCCTTTCTACGATATTGAGCGCTTTGGTATTCATTTTGTCGCTTCTCCCAGACATGCCGACGTACTGCTGGTCACCGGGCCGGTATCAAGGCATATGCAAACCGCATTGCTGCGTACTTACGAGGCAACGCCGAATCCGAAATGGGTGGTTGCGGCCGGCGATTGCGCGGCCTGCGGTGGTGAGTTCGGCGTGTCTTACGCCAGTTGCGGCGCGGTATCCAATGTTATCCCCGTCGATGTAACAATTCCCGGTTGTCCGCCTACGCCGTTGACGTTGATGAAAGGATTGCTAGGCTTAATAACAGCGAAATAAAAATAAAACGATTGGTGCAGTGGAAGTGTTTTTACTGTGTCGAATAAATGTTTCCTGTTATCTACCGCTTTCTTTCACGTAGTTGTTTGGGGCAGGGGGCGCAACTCAATATCTGACAAAGCTATAAAAAGCAGGTAAGAGACATATAATTAAGAGAAAAATAAAAAGATGGGGAATTATCGCGGTGATTCTGAATTCTGTCAGCATGTCCGTTATGGCGGATGACTTGCTTCAGGATGCCGGTAGCTGGATGCAGATAGTCGCTGAGGGCAGTCTGAAAGTCGTGGATCCCAAGTTGGAAAAAGGGCGTATCTGGTTGGAAGGACAATCGCGTTTCGACGACAACTGGAATCATTGGTATCAAGGCATGGTGCGCACGGCGGTAGGCTATTCGCTTAGCGACAGGGCGACTATCTGGGCCGGCTACACATGGTTGCCGACCCAAAATGTTGGGAGAAACTATGTTTCCCAACAAGATGTCTGGCCGGCGTTCCGCTATGTCTTACCCACCGACATTGGAACTTTCACTTTTAGAACGATGTTTGAAAGCAATTTCCTGCAAGGTAATGATGTACGTTTCAGGCCGCGTCAGATGCTGCGGTTTATGCATCCGCTGGAGTTCGAGCCGCGCTTAAGCCTGATTGCTTGGGACGAGTTTTTCGTCAGACTCAACAGCACACAATTCGGCGGTCAGTCCGGTTTCGACCAGAACAGAGTATTTGCTGGGCTTGGTTGGAGCTTCAACAAAAGCTTTAGGGCTGAAGCGGGTTATCTAAACCAGTATCTAGATGATGCTACCCATACTAATAACACCATGCATCACTTGATTATGGGTTCGTTGTTTATCAACTTTTGAGCGCTGCGCCAGCGTTATTTTTAAATCAGTAAAGCCAGCTTTGCATTCCGATCCGATGACACCGAACTGCAAAGCTGGTCAGGCATCACGCCTGCGGTAAGCAATAGCTACTTCTTCTTTTCGTAATCGTGGATCAGTTGTTCCATTGCTTTTTTATCGCTTAAACACTGACCAATCTCGGCAGCTATCAAACTATCGTAATGACGACATAAAACAGAGTCGGTTGGGCGCGGGGGAGCAAGCGATTTAATCATTGCGCATATATGAGTCAGGTAATGCCGTTTTAGCACTGAATCTTGAGGAAAAAGAGGGTTGCCAAGCGTATTTTCTGAACTGGAAACCGTCGTTTCTTGTGTTTGTGGCTTTGCAGAAGTCTGAGTAGCAGGTTGATTGGCTTCCTGCTTAGGTTCTTGAGCAACAACAGATGCTTCAGTTATTTGTGGATTTACAGAAATAGGTTCGGCATTAACTACGGGCTTGTCGGTTAATGTGGTTTCCTGTTGTTGCTTTGCTTGCTCTGGAGCTTTTGATTCGCTCTTTGGCGGTTGTTTAGATGGACAACATGATGAACATTCTTTTCGTTTCTTAAAAAAAACAACTACCGCTATCAGCAAAGCGATAAGTACCACTGAAATTCCAAATTCGATCATAACAGCTCTCCAAATTTTTAGAAGTTATTAGATGTTAAAGCTTTCTCCTTGATATTTTTTCAGCAAAAGAAAACCTCAAAAAGCATCATAAACGATGACACTGCAAAAATGTACTATTACAGAAAAACAGAGTAGACACTCTTGTGTTAAGTTTGCCGGAGAACGCGCATCCGGTCATCACCTTACAAAATTAACATAAAAGCTATGTCGGCATATAATAACAAATTTAACATAATATACATTATGCGAAGTCTAGGATTGAGATAAAGCGGTTGCAACTGGAAATTCTGCGATACCTGGACGGCGCTGTTTCTCTGCGCCTATCTGTCTATTCTCTGGCGTTTAAAGCGGTTAATTAGGTGATGAATGGCGCAGCCGGTTGATGATCTGACGACTGCGTTACATTGAGTCGATAGGGCCATTCAACACGGCTTTGATAGGCCCGATGGGCCGGCTGATGTGGATAGTTGAATGACGCAAACCCCAATTGCTTACGCCGCGACGGCTACGCCTGTCTGCGTAAAGTCTCTATCTCTATTAATCGGGAAAATAGGTCTTGTCGCTCAGTTGCTCTAGTGTCCATGGGCATGCAATAGGAAAGGTATCAGGCCGCAAACCGGTTTCATGGGTTGCCTTTAATGCGGCGTATTCATAAGCATCAGCTAAGATAGTCTGTATCTCCGACTTTAAACCAGGATTTTGAGCAAGTACTTTTTGAAACTTCAAGCGCTGTTCGGCAATAGTAAAGTGCCAGCTATTACCGCGCCTCGACGGCTGATAATGCCATTTAAGCAAATGCAGCAAAAGAACAGACAACCGGCTTTCAAGCACCCTCTTTTCACTACGTCCCATTGTCTCTACCTCTTCAATTAAGTTTTCAATATCAAGTTCATTCAAACGACCGGATTTAAGCAAGGCAGCCTGCTCTTGCGTCCAGCCGTAAAAGTCGTTGTCATAGCTAATCATGATGCTGTCTCCGGTTTGCCTTAAGTCGAGTTCAGTATAACAGGTAATAGCACGAGGAAGTGCACGCCGCCGAAGCGCTGCAAGAAAACGGCATCAAGGTGAGCAGTATCGAGGTTTATAAATTCCTAGGCCGTGGCTCTTTAACCACGATTACTAATTTTTTGAAGACCTGGAAGCAAGAAAAGCTACCCTGCCCGCTTTAACAACGCTACCGGAAGCGCTGAAAAAATCCATGGAACAACTGATTCTAAAGCTTTGGACGGAATCACAAAGGCGAGCTCCTGAAGCAAAACAATTGGCAATGGTTTGGGACCTCAATGCCGGGTGTTTACGCTGAGCCAGCCAGACGTTTAACTCTACCAGGGAGTCAAATTTAGCCTGCGGCGTAAACAGCCATTCCTGAATATTGCCGACTTGGTTTTCCACTTGGCCTTTTTCCCTGCCAGCGGCCGGCGTACACGCGACCGGTTCGAACAAATAATGGTTAACCAAGGCCGTCGCCACCCGCGAACGGCTGCGTGCATACCAGGATCGGTGATTAGAGCCGTCCGCCAACACCGGAATCCGATTTTCATCCCCCGTTTTGACGATATCATGGTTTTCCACACACGTTACGGCTTGCCATGCATGAACGAACCCGGAAGGATACAGCGCTTGGGCGATGGCGGTCATGCTGACGTTGACAGTCGCTCCCCAACTAGCTTGGTTAATCGCCTGGCGGACCGCACGGCGCAGAGCGTCGTGCTGAGTAACGTCGAACCCTGCACCACCTTGGCCGGGAGTGGCCACTACAGCTGGATTGACTTGCTTCGGCAAGTTCCGGGTTTCGCCATGTATGAGCAGACTCGCCGCCACATGCCGCCGAATCGGGTTCGTCAGCCTACGGGCTGTTCTTTCGTCTCCGGTTGCTCTCCACCCCGCCTCGCGGCGACGCAGTTACCTTCGACTACATGGGCTGTGACTTCCCACGACAAAGGACTTTCACCTTGCTAACTAAGCGTCATCACGGACGCACTCATACCGGCAGGGATGCCAGTCGACTGCATGGCCGGCCAGGAAATGATCCCGTCATTTCTCTGCATTCCCCACATCCCTGTGGGGAATGCAGGAGGTAGGCAGAAAACTGCTCCTGCGTTGCTCTACTACAGGCTATCCATGGCCTTATGCGTAAGCTGCATTGACCTTCAGGGATGGAGGAAATGCCGCAAGATTGCCGGGAGCAATCGCGGCCGCCACATCCTTGTGGCTTAGCAATGCAGGAGCAATTGCCTAGGAGTAAATATCTGTCCCTGCCGAAACGACGGCGTCTCGCGGATACTTTAGTGTATAACTACGAGGGCTGTCCTTGAGTCTGCGAATGAATGCCGGGGATGACGCCGTTACGCAACATCAGTTAAATCAACTGAGGAAGTTTTACATGAAGCCGATACCGGCCACTGTAAAAAAGCTCAACGCCGATTAACAACCTGCAAGGCTGATCCGTATATCTATATGGTCGATCTGTTTCGAAAGCTGTCCTTGGCCCAAAATGCCGAGAACTTCGAGAGGTTGTTGTCTTGGAATCTTACCGCCCCTCAATTAATCACTGTCGAGCCATTACAGAACGCTCACGCAACTGCTTAACGGGACTACAGTACAGCCGGAAAGCGTCAAGCGTGTGACATGTGTGATTTTATAGTTTGGATTTTATGGCTGTCACCAACGCATTGCCTTCAAGCCTGTGGGTAAGTTTGATACCTGAAAACCCAGCAATCCTTAGCTGATCTAAGGCTACCGACTCACGCATGACGTGATTTTCCGATTCATCGTTAAACAAATGTACTATCCAGTGTTCCAGCACATCTAGCCTATTAATTTCTGTTAGTACTTTGAAATACCCTCTAACCTCATTTTGTATGATGGCCGTATGCGCGGAAATGTCATCCAAACCATAGCGGTCGCCGTTAATGAATTGACCACCGGGTTTTAAAATCCTGAAAATTTCCTGCACAACTTCCTCTCGATAACTATTGAGAAAGTTATGCAGGGTATAAGCCGAAGCCACTATATCGACACTGCCAGTTGCAAGATTTTTTAACGCAGTCAACGCATCATCGCCGCAAAAATCCAGTTTGCCTTCTGTAGACCATTTTTGCAGATGTTTTTTAGCCTGATTCTGCATAACCGGTTCATTGTCAATGCTCAAGATATTGAGTTTATCCGACGCAGTTAATAACGATAAGGTGGTAATGCCGGTGCCGCCGCCCAACTCTACAACATTAAGGTTATCGATTGCTTGCGCGGCAGCATACTCTGAGGCTGCAATGCCGACCAAGCGGCTCATTTCGGTTGCTAAAGGGCAAATTAAATTGAGCAGTTCATAGTCCTGCCCAATGACGCCGGAAAATATGGCGTCGTATTGTGATTTGTCATTCATGATAATTTAGCTTGTTGTTTACGTTCAAAGGCAGCCAGTTGTTCGGCTGTGGCTTCAGTTTGAAATTTGTCTTTCCATTCTTCATAAGGCATGCCGTAGACAACTTCCCTGGCTTGCTCATAACTCATCTCTATGCCCTGCTCTACTGCCGCCGCCATATACCATTTGGCTAGACAGTTTCTGCAAAAATCCGCCAATATCATCAAATCGATGTTTTGAACGTCGGTGTTTTTTTGCAAATGACTGAGTAAACGTCTGAATGCAGCCGCTTCTAACTCTGTTTGTATGTTTTTATCCACAATTTACTCCCAAAATAATCGGTATTTTAACAGAAACGGCTATTCAAGCATGTACATTCCGCAGCAAAGATTTTACAATGAACCACAGCATAACAACTTGCTTCCTATATGAGAATTCATAGTTCATCATTAACTTTTTCGCCGATAAACCTTAACCAGAATGCTGGTAAGAATAATAACGCGCAAAATAAAGACGAATTATCGGTTGCAAAAGATACCCAAAATAAAAAATTTAATCAGCCTTCTTCCTCAGAAGAGATTAAAAAAGCGCTGGATAATGTTGGCTTAGCCATTGATTTATCAAATCAAGACAATATTATTAAACCTACCAATTCACGAACCTTACGAGCACTTTCCGCTTATACTCAGGAATTCAATGCACCGCAGCAAGATCAACGTGCTCAATTGATTACAGGAATAGATGCTTACGCCTGATCACTCTACTTTCGGCTACTAATGAAACAGCTTTTCGAATTTTTTCCTATCGTTTTATTTTTTATCGCGTTTAAGCTTTACGACATCTATGTCGCTACCGCAGTTGTTATTGCGGCAACTATTATTCAAGTGGCCTATGCCTGGTTCAAACATCGCAAGGTTGAAACGATGCAATGGATCACCTTAGGCTTGATACTGGTAATGGGCGGCGCAACTCTCTATTTGCAGGATGAGCAATTTATTAAATGGAAATTATCCATCATAGAATGGCTGTTCGGCGTAGCGTTTTTGGGTAGCCAGTTTATTGGTAAAAAACCTTTCATTGAAAAAATGCTGTCCGGCAGTTTAACTTTGCCCGCATTGGTCTGGAAACGATTAAATACTTTATGGGGCTGTTTCTTCATTAGCGTAGGCTTTATCAATCTTTATGTAATGTACAATTACAATACTGACGATTGGGTTACCTTTAAAACCTTCGGCGTGCCGGCTTTAATGGTTGTTTTTATTTTGCTGCAAATGATTTTCCTATATAAGCATATCCCGGACACAGAGGAATAAAACGTGTTATACGCCATTATCAGTGAAGATATAGCAGATAGCCTGGAAAAAAGACTATCAGTGCGCCCTGCACATCTCAATCGCTTGCAAGAGCTGCAAGATGCCGGACGGCTGGTTTTAGCCGGCCCCCACCCTTCAATTGACAGCGACAATCCGGGCGCTGCCGGCTTTACCGGCAGTTTGGTCGTTGCCGAATTTGACAGCCTGACCGATGCCCAGCAATGGGCGGACATTGATCCCTATATCGATGCCGGCGTCTATGCCAAGGTTATCGTTAAACCATTTAAAAAGGTCTTTCCACAATGACATCCGATTTAATTAGACAGCTGTTAACCGATGCTTTTAAACCAGAACTTCTGGAAATCATCGATAACAGTGCGGCACATGCCGGACATGCCGGCGCTCGTAGCGGCGGCGGTCATTATCATGTCACTATTGTTGCTGAAATTTTTGAAGACAGGTCTTTAGTTCAGCGCCACCAGCTTGTCTATAATGCGCTGGGCGACATGATGAAACAACAAATTCATGCCTTAGGCATTAATGCTCTCTCACCCTCTGAAGAAACCAAAGGAAGATAATAAATGAAAAAATTCATCCCTCTGCTTGTTGCCGGTACAACACTGCTTGCCGGTTGTAATCAAGAAAAAGCGGCCGATACTGCCGGCAGCACTTCGTCTCCTGCCGCAACCTCTGCACCAGCTGTTGATAAAGCCGACGCTATTGCTGTTGTTAACGGCCAATATATCCCCAAATCAACGCTGGACACGCTGGAAAAAGAAATCGCCGAACGTAGCCACGGCCAAACGTTCCCAAAAGAAAAACTGGTCGAAGAACTTGTTCAGCGTGAGTTGCTGGTTCAGGATGCCGCACAAAAGCAACTGGACAAGTCGCCTGAATTCGTTGCTCAACTTGAAGCCGCTAAAAAAGCATTACTGACACAAGCAGACCTGCAAAACTTTATCAAAGCCAATCCGGTAACCGATGAGGAACTCAAAGCCGAATACGACAGCAAAGTAGCCGCGGAAAAGGGAACTGAATATAAAGCGCGTCATATTCTAGTTAAAACCGAAGCGGAAGCTAAAAAACTGATTGCCGAGTTGGATAAGGGGGCTGATTTTGCCAAATTAGCTAACAAGAATTCATTGGATGCTAAAGAATCACAAAATGGCGGCGATTTAGGTTGGTTTTCGGCAGCGCAAATGGTTGCTCCTTTCTCAGAAGCAGTGGCCGCACTGGAAAAAGGCAAATACACTAAAGAACCCGTTAAGACCCAGTTTGGCTATCATGTTATTTTAAAAGAAGATTCTCGCCCTGTAACACCTCCACCATTGGAAGCGGTTAAAGAGCAACTTACACCTTTCCTGCAACGCAAAAAAGTTCAAGGCATGATAGAAACATTGCGTAAACAGGCTAAAGTTGAAATATTAGTGCCGCTGACTGAAGAACCGGCAAAAGCCGCTCCGGCGGAAGAACCGGCCAAAGCTGCCGAACCTTCTCCAGCAGCCCCAGCAGAAACAAAAAAATAGTATTACGACAAGACAGAAAGGGCGGTTAAACCGCCCTTTTTTATGCGATTTTTTCCAAATACTGCACTATAAATTGCACACTGCGATTTCCCCTGAATTCGTTAACGTCCAATTTGTAAACTGCCTTAATATGCCGCAAACCTAACCAACTTTCCGGCTTGTCTACGTAAAAAGCAATTGCGTCGATTAACAACTCCCCAAACGGCTTTCTCAGTACTAACTTAAGATGCCGCTGCCCGACAATGCGTGATTGAATCACATCAAAAACCCCATCAAAAGCAGGCTCGGGGAATTCTTGCCCCCAAGTACCGGCGTTTTGCAATAGATCGGCAAACTCGATAGTCATTTCCTGTTCGGTTAACTCGCCATCGGAATAGATTTTTTGCTCCAGATCGATAGAAACCAAACGCTTCCTAACCATCTCATCAAAAGCCAATGCAAACGGCGGATAGTCATGCATTTTCAAACTCATCCCGGCAGCCATTGCGTGACCGCCGAACTTGCTCAGCAATTTAGGATGTAGCGCCGCTATGTCGCTTAATACATCACGAATATGAACGCCGGGAATTGAGCGTGCGGAGCCTTTTATCTCATCTTTTCCGGCAGGCGCAAAAGCAATAACGGGACGATGTAATTGATCTTTAATTCGCGACGCCAAAATACCGATAACGCCTTGATGCCAGTTTGAATCGAACAAGCAGACACCCGCAGGCAAATGGTGTTCATCTAGCTTTTTCATTTCACTTAACAAAACCATCGCTTCGTTTTTCATCTGCCCTTCGACTTCCTTGCGATCATTGTTCAGCTCATCAAGCTGCAACGCAATTGTTTTTGCCAGCGCAGGATCATCAGTTAGCAGACATTGAATCCCCAAGGACATATCGTCCATGCGGCCAGCCGCGTTAAGCCTTGGCCCCAGCGCAAAACCCAAATCGGAGGCGGAAATGGCTTCCGGCCTTCTGCCCGAAACCTCAATAAGCGCATTAATCCCAGGATGTGCGCGTCCCGTGCGTATTCTCAATAAGCCTTGATACACCAGAACCCGGTTGATTTGATCCAGCGCCACTACGTCGGCGACCGTACCCAATGCGACATAATCAAGCAGCTGAGCCAGATTAGGTTCTTGAGCTTGGTTCTTCTCAAACCAGCCCTGATCTCTTAACCGGCTTCTTAAAGCCATCAAAACATAAAAGATAACGCCGACGCCGGCTAGCGTGCCGCTGGGAAACTTGTCATCGACCAGATTGGGGTTAACAATAGCCTCGGCAGCGGGCAACTCATGGCCCGGCAAATGATGATCGGTAATCAGGACTTTTATACCCAGCTCTTTGGCGACCCTAACCCCGTCTATGCTTGATATGCCGTTATCGACAGTAATAATCACATCGGGATCTTGCTGCCTGGCCAGATCGACAATTTCAGGCGTCAAGCCGTAACCGTACTCAAATCGGTTGGGCACGACGAATACCACATCCCCTGCCCCCAGCAACTGCAAGCCTTTGATAGCTACCGAGCAACTGGTTGCGCCGTCGGCATCGAAATCGGCTACGATACAAATCCGCTGTTGTTCGTCGATTGCCGAGATCAAATGAGCGACCATCTCTTCCATGCCCGACAGCAGCCATGGCGACGGAAGTTTTGTCAGCGTTCTGTCCAGCTCCGCTTCCGAAGTTAAACCTCTGGATAAAAAAATACGTTCCAATACAGGATGCATTTCACCCAAATTAGAGCGCTTTTTTGGGACAGTGCGTCTAACGATGGTTTTCTTTACGCCTTGATAATACATGGGTTTCTCAATAAGAAAGCCGACAAAAGTCGGCTTTACATTACTACTTTATTGACTGCTTAATAGCGAGCGTTTTGAACTACTCAGCATATATTTAATAGAACACGGATGACGCGGATAGGACGGATTTACACGGATTTTTAGTCTGAACCCGATTTGTTTGTTTTTTTAAATCCGTGTTTATCCGTGTTTATCCGTTTAATCTGTGTCATCCGTGTTCCATTTCTTTTTTCGCTGAATAGTTACAGCGTTTTTTATAAAGAATCCAAAATAGCTTTCTTAACTGCATCCAAGCTGGCGTCGATAGTGACAGGATGTGCCGCAGCGCATTGTGAGATAGCGGTGTCAGGATCTTTTAAGCCATTGCCGGTCAAGGTACAAACAATCTTGCTGCCTTCGGGGATTTTTCCTGAACCGATGTCGTGTAAAGCGCCGGCTAATGAAGTCGCCGAAGCCGGCTCGCAAAAGATGCCTTCAAACTGGGACAGCATTTTATGCGCGGCTAAAATCTGCTCGTCGGTGAACTTGTCGAACCAGCCGCCTGACTCTTTTTGCGCAGCCCAGGCAAAATCCCAGGATTGCGGATGGCCGATACGTATCGCTGTTGCGATGGTTTCCGGCTCATCGATCATGTGGCCTGCCAAGAACGGCGCTGCTCCGGCAGCTTGGTAACCGCACATGATTGGGCGGCTACTGCACACACGGCTGGTCGCATATTCGGTATAGCCTTTCCAATAGGCGGTAATGTTTCCGGCATTGCCGACCGGCAGACAGTGATAGTCAGGTGCAAAACCGAGAGCATCGACAATTTCAAAAGCGGCGGTTTTTTGCCCGTCAATCCTGAACGGATTGATTGAGTTAACAATTGTGACCGGCGCATGCTCCGCGACTTCTTTAACCAGCGACATGCCTTTATCGAAATTACCGTTAATCTGGATAATTTCAGCGCCGTACATCAGGGTTTGCGCCAGTTTGCCCAAAGCAATTTTACCGTCGGGTATTAACACGAAAGCTTTAATTCCGGCGCGTGCCGCGTATGCTGCGGCAGCGGCCGAGGTGTTGCCGGTCGATGCGCAGATGATGGCTTGACTGCCCGCTTCTACGGCTTTGGTGACCGCCATGGTCATGCCGCGGTCCTTAAATGAACCGGTTGGGTTCAAACCTTCGAACTTGACATAAATATCAACGTCCTTGCCGATCAATCGGGGAATATTTTGCAGTTGAATCAGCGGCGTATTGCCTTCGTTCAAACTGATAATACGGGTGCTTTCGCTAACCGGCAAACGGTCTCTGTAGCGTTCAATCAAGCCGGTGTAGTGTTTATGTGTAGACATGTTTTTATTTATCCTAGAGTTTCCAAACGGATGCGGTTAACTTTACCGGTAACGGTTTTTAACGCTTCAATTTCAGCAATGGCCGCGTTCATTTCTTTTTCCAGCGTGACCTGGGTCAATATGATAATCGGCACCGATGTTTCATTGTCCTGCGGCACTTTCTGGCTGATGGCTTCGATGCTGATTTGATGCTCGGCCAGAATGCGGGTTACCTCAGCCAAAACGCCCGGCTTGTCTTCCGCATGAAGACGCAAATAGTAAGCCGTCCGGAACATATCCGCAGGCAATACCGGTATATCGGCCAAGGCATCGGCCTGAAATGCCAAATGCGGCACGCGATTTTCAGGATCGCTGGTTAAAGCCCTGACCACATCGATCACATCGGCGACTACGGAAGACGCGGTAGGCTCGGCGCCGGCACCGGCGCCATAATAAAGCGTAGGACCGACCGCATCGCCTTTAACCAAGACGGCATTCATCACGCCGTTGACGTTGGCGATAAGGCGGCGCTCGGGAATCAGCGTCGGATGCACTCTTAACTCGATACCTTCCGAGGTCTTGCGGGCAATGCCCAAGTGTTTAATGCGGTAACCCAGTTGTTCGGCGTACTCGACGTCGGTACGGGTAATCTTGGTGATGCCTTCGGTATAAACCTTGTCGAACTGCAACGGGATGCCGAAAGCAATCGACGCCAAAATAGTTAATTTATGGCCGGCATCGATGCCTTCCACATCAAAAGTAGGATCGGCTTCTGCGTAGCCCAAGGCTTGCGCTTCGGCTAATACGTCGGCAAAATCGCGGCCTTTATCGCGCATTTCGGTCAGGATGAAATTACCTGTTCCGTTGATAATGCCGGCCACCCATTCGATTTGATTGCCGCTTAAGCCTTCGCGAATGGCTTTGATGATAGGAATGCCGCCGGCAACGGCGGCTTCAAAAGCGACGATAACGCCTTTTTCGCTGGCTTTGGCGAAAATCTCATTGCCATGCAACGCAATCAGCGATTTGTTGGCGGTAACGACATGCTTGCCGTTTTCTATGGCTTTTAACACCATGTCTTTGACCTGCCCTGCTCCGCCGATCAATTCCAGAACGATTTCAATTTCGGGATCATTGATGATTTCAAAAGGATCGGTAGTTAAAGCAATGCCTTGCGTATCGCAAATGCGCTGCTTATTTAAATCCTTTGCCGAGGCGCGAGTAACAATGATTTCACGACCTGCCCTGCGCGCAATTTCCGCCGCATTTCGCTTCAATACATTGACGGTGCCGCCACCGACAGTACCTAATCCTAATACACCTACTTTTACCGGTTTCAAATAAAACTCCAGTTAAAAACTATTTTGCATAAAGAAAAATGGAACACGGATGACACGGATTAAACGGATAATCACTGATTTTAAACGCGTAATCAAACTTGGCTTGGGCTAAAAAATCCGTGTAAATCCGTCTAATCTGTGTCGCCTAGGGGCGCCTACTTTTGGCATCCGTGTTCTATCATTTAACCCGATTATATAACCTTGTCTTTCTTCATCATATTGCGTATGCCGCGAACCGCCTGACGGGTCCGGTGTTCATTCTCAATTAGGCCGAAGCGGACATGATCATCGCCATGCTGACCGAAACCGATACCCGGAGAAACCGCCACTTTGGCTTCCGCCAGTAGTTTTTTGGAAAACTCAAGCGATCCCATGTGCTGATAGGCTTCGGGAATACGCGCCCAAACAAACATAGTGGCTTTCGGCCTTTCAACCGGCCATCCGGCAGCGGTTAAGCCGTCACACAATACGTCGCGTCTTTTTCGATACATCTCGGCAATTTCGGCAACACATTCCTGTGGGCCTTCAAGCGCTGCAATCGCGGCAATTTGAATCGGCGTAAACGTGCCGTAATCCAGATAAGATTTAATGCGGGCCAGCGCGGAAACCAGTTCTTTGTTGCCGCACATGAAGCCTACACGCCAGCCCGGCATGTTGTAACTTTTCGATAGCGAGAAAAACTCTACCGCGATGTCTTTTGCGCCTTCGACTTGGAGAATCGACGGGGCTTTATAACCGTCAAAAACGATGTCGGCATAAGCAATATCTTGTACTACCCAGATATTATGTTCTTTAGCTACGGCGATAATTTTTTCGAAAAAATCCAGCTCTACACACTGACTGGTCGGATTGCCGGGAAAATTAAGAATCAGCATTTTCGGCTTGGGCCATGAATCGATAATGGCTTTATGCAACTCTTCAAAGAAATCGCCGCCCGGAATCATCGGCACATGCCTAAGATCGGCGCCTGCGATGACCACGCCATAAGGATGTATTGGATAAGCGGGATTAGGCACCAATACCACATCCCCCGGCCCTAACGTTGCCAACGCCAAATGCGCCAAGCCTTCTTTTGAACCGATGGTAACAATGGCTTCGGTTTCCGGGTCCAGATCGACATCGAAGCGGTTTTTATACCAAGTGCAAATGGCTTTTCTTAAGCGAGGTATGCCTTTGGAAACAGAATAACGATGGGTATCGGGACGTTGGGCAGATTCAATCAGCTTAGTAACGATATGTTCAGGCGTAGCCTGATCGGGATTGCCCATGCCAAAATCGATAATATCTTCTCCTGCCGCGCGGGCTTTGGCTTTCAGATCAGTAACAATGTTAAAAACGTAAGGAGGTAAACGACTTATTCTATGAAATTGTTCCATTGACTGCTCTTGAAAAAACCGATGTTTATGTGAAAGTTAAAAAATGTTACCTAAGGTACTGTTATCAAAGTGCTATGTCAAATAGAAACAGTACCGGAACAGGCTAATGGTTCAAGCGTAATACTCGTTCCACGCGTATTAAATCTTCTTCGGTATCGACGCCGGCGGCGGGTGTTTTATCCACGATATGTACCCTAATGGCCTCGCCGTGCCAGAGTATTCTTAGCTGCTCCAGGGATTCAACCGACTCAAGCAGTGAAGCATCCCAGAGGCAATACCGATTTAAAAAATCAACCGTATAAGCATACATGCCGATATGTCTAAGGTAAGGCAGCTTTCCCGATGGTACTCCGCCTGTCCGACTAAATGCATCCCGCTCCCAGGGAATCGGCGCGCGGCTAAAATAAAGCGCGTAACCGGCATGGTTTAAAACCACTTTGACTGCGTTGGGATTGAAAATTTCTTCAGCATCGGCGATCTGGGCGGCTAATGTCGCGATGCCGGCTTGCTGCTGATTTGCCAATGCCTCGACAGCATCGCGTATATAAGCCGGAGGAATAAGCGGTTCGTCGCCTTGCAGATTAACGATGATGTCATCGCCGGCCCAGCAGCATAACCTTGCGACCTCGGCAATTCTTTCCGTGCCGCTTTGATGATCCGCACGTGTCATGACCGCTTTAAAGCCTAAGTCGCCGACCGCCTGAAAAATCCGCTGATCGTCGGTGGCGACAATGATTTCGTCGGCATCGGCTTCTTGGGCACGCTCACAGACATGGGCAATCATCGGCTTGCCGGCAATGTTCAATAGTGGTTTGCCCGGCAATCTCGTCGATCCGTATCTTGCCGGAATGACAACTTTAAAACGCACACTCATTTGGAGTGTGCGTCGATTTCGTTGCCGGTTAATTCGCGGGCTTCATCTTCAAGCATGACGGGAATATCGTCGCGGATAGGGAAAGCGATACGGTCGGCTTTGCAGATAAGTTCCTGCTTGGATTTGTCATAAATCAATGGGCTTTTGCATAAAGGACAAGCCAGAATATCAAGCAGTTTTTTATCTATCATGGTTTTCTCTTAAATTTATAATAAGGGGTAAAAGCATTGATTTTCGCCTTTTAGACATTTTACAGCATTTTACAGCATTTTTGAGCGGGCTGTTTTACGCACTGAATTAACGATAAAATCGATCTAATCCGAATCGACAGAGATTATTAATTTATGCTCAAATAAGGCCGGCTTTTCCGGCAACTGAGGTTTTTCGGCATGACCGCGTTATCGTTATGTTTACATTGCACAATCCAGGCTACTGTATTGCTTGTTGCTGCTAATGGCGCGCCGGTGCTGGTTAGTAAAGCGCTGGGTAAACGTTGGGCATGGCCGATAGATAACGGACTGAAACTGCGCGACGGTCGGCGCTTGTTTGGCGACGCCAAAACGTGGCGCGGCTTGTGTTCCGCTATTTTATTTACATCCTTTACAACAAATTTTATCGGCATATGCCCGTTGACCGGTGTATTGTTCGGCACTCTGGCAATGGCCGGAGACCTGCTGGCAAGCTTTTTCAAACGCCGCATGGGCTACACTGAAAGCAGTCGGGCACGAGGTTTTGATACACTGCCTGAATCGTTATTACCGGCATTGCTGCTAAAACAGCCGCTGGCGCTGAGCCTGATCGACATCACCTTGATCGTGACGCTTTTTTTCTTAATTGAGGAATTGGTTTCACCAATTCTTTACCGTTTGCATATTCGCAAACGCCCTTATTAACTAGCTCCCCATCAAAGCAAGCATGAACCAAAAAGGATTACGGGTACTAACTTACAACATCCACAAAGGTTTTAATGCGGGCAACCGCGGCTTTGTGTTGCACCAGATTCGGGATGCATTGATAAGCGCCGATGCCGACTTGATGTTTTTGCAGGAAATGCAAGGTGAGCACCGGCGCCATCAGCAAAAAATCGCCGAGTGGCCGGCTTTGTCCCAGCTTGAGTTCCTCGCTGAAAATACTTGGCCTTTCCATGCATACGGCAAGAATGCAATTTATAATGCCGGCCATCACGGCAATGCCATCCTGAGCAAGCATCCTTTCGAACATTGGGAGAACATCAATGTATCCCCTTTCCCATGGGCCAGCCGCAGCCTATTGCACGGCGTTATTCGACTGCATGGAAGTAGCCGGGACGTTCATATCGTGTGCATACATTTCGGTTTGACCGGCAAGGAGCGCCGCCTACAGATAAGTAAATTATCGGCGCGTATCGATAGCCATGTGCCGCACGATGCCCCGTTGATTATAGCCGGTGATTTTAACGATTGGCTGGGGCAAGCGGATCGCCTTTTCCATGATCATCTAGGCTTGCACGAGGTTTTTCGCGAAATCCACGGACGCTATGCACGAAGTTTTCCTGCTTGGCTGCCTTTTTTACCGATGGATCGCATTTATTATCGCGGCTTAACCCCGGTATCCTGCGAACGCTTAGCCTACGCGCCCTGGCATGCCCTTTCGGATCACGCGCCATTGACCGCTATGTTTACCTTATGAACAGCGCACAGTCTAAATTGACCTTGCCCAACCTGTTAACCGGGTTTCGTTTTATCGCCTCACCAGTGTTATTGTGGTTAGCATGGCATGGTTATCCACATGCGTTCATGGGACTGTTAGCGATTGCCTTTATGACCGACTTGCTCGACGGCATGATTGCCCGACTAACCGGCCAAGTTACCCAGTTCGGCGCTACCCTCGATAGTTGGGCGGATGTAATAACTTACCTGACCATAGCATTGTGTTGTTGGTGGTTGTGGCCCGAGGTAGTAAGCAGGGAACTATTTTATGTCGGACTGATCGTAGCCAGTTGCCTGCTACCTGCTATTGTGGGCTTTTTTAAGTTCAGGCGCTTTACCAGCTATCATACTTGGGGGGTCAAAATCGCCGCCGCTTCTATGGGCCTGACTTTATATGTGTTGTTTTTGGAAGGGCCGGTATGGCCGTTTCGAGTGGCAGCGGTGATATGCATACTCGCCGCCATTGAAGAGATAGTAATCACCCTGCTTTTACTGGAACCTGAATCCAACCTAAGGTCGGTCTGGGATGTACTGAAGCGTTCCGGGCGGGGTGATCGCCAAATATAAAGTTAGGGTTAATCGAAAATCGTTGAGAACGGCGAAAAATTCGCTATAAGCTGTTGATTAACGGTTAATTCCAGAATGCTTTCATAGTCTTGTTATACATAGTGTAGCCTGAACAGGCGGACACAATCCATCGAATTACCACGACGACCCGTTGAGACAAGCAGCAGCAACTTCACATGTTTTAGTCCCCGTGCTGGTAAGCTGTAAATAACCATCAGCCGTTTGCGTTCCTGTCGGCGTCGCTCTTAACGTGTAGCCCGGTGGTGTTGCTGCGGCTGTCGCTGTTGCTGCTGTTCCATTTGTTGCTGCGACAATGGTTAAATTATAAGTTGTCGTTCCGCCTGAAATAGGGACTCTAGTTGAAAAAATAGCCGGCGATCCTGTATCGGCGGCGACCCCTGCCGCTGTTTTTGCCGCCCCTAAATAACTGCCATTCTGTAACCGCCATTGCTCCATCGCGTTGGCAAAAGTTACCAGAGCACCTTCGGCTTCTACTCGCCTGCCTTTTATAATATACGCGCGATAGCTCGGAACGGCGACAGCAGCCAAAAGACCGACAATTGCCACGCTGACCATAAGTTCAATTAAAGTGAAACCGCATATTTTAGTTTTCATAGTCGATCATAATTTCTTTCATTTGTTGATAGGCCTCGTCATAGCGCGAAGAATTCGGTTCTAATTGATGCGCTTTACGGTAATATTTAAATGCTTCTTCCCGGCGATTGGTCTGTTCACAAGCTTTTGCTAACCAATAAGCCCAATAGGCGTTATCCGGTTCGGCTTGTTGTTTAGCTTGCGCGAGCTGATAGGCTTTTTCGGCGTAAACAGTCATTGCGCTGTAGTCACCCAATTTACGATAACTTTTAGCTAATGATACATTGGCTTGAATGTTATTTTCATCTTCTTTAACACGCCGTAAACCTTCGTCGACAGCTTTTTGTACAAAAGACTTGGCTTTTTCCTCTTCGCCCAGTACATATAAATTATCGGCTATCTTGCGTAAAATCACTGTGTTATTCGGTTTGAGCTCATTATAGCGTTGCAGAACCTCAGCAACTCCGTAACTATAATCGTAGCCTTCATAGCGGTCGGCAAATTTATCGTAGCCGTTAGCGAGGCGTTCATCGATTTCCTTGCGTTGTTCCGGCGAGTTGAGCAATAAACTGGTCGTACCCCATGCCGCGCCGGCCGCGACAAGAATCACTGCAACATAAGGCAGCACCGATTTATTTGGTATGTCGCGGCTTTGCAACCAACTATCCAATGCAGTAAATGCCAGCGCCCAGGCCACCAATAATTCGGCAACTTCGGCTTCATTAAAACTAAACGGCTCGATTTCTAAAATAGCCGCGAACACAAAAGCAGGTATTAACGATAACGGCGGTGCGGCCGCGATTCTCCGTTGAACCAGCCAAAGTGCCGGTTTAAATTTAACTTGCAAAGCAATCGGAAAGATTACGCCATAAGCGATTAAACCCATGGCAATAAAATAAGTTAATAATTCCTTACTCCATGAATCGACTGGGCCAGTTAATAAATTATGGATATTGGCTTCATCTTGATAACTGTTTTTGTGAAAAAAATCCGGCGTATCAAAACCAATTATGCGCTGCCCCCACGATATTTCTTCCATGAACACATAAAAGCTGGCAACTGCCAATAATACAAAAAACCAGCGTTGAGGGTGGTCTTTACGAAGTGAAATCAATGTCGAAAAAACAAACGTGGTGAAAAAACCGTAAGTCTGCGCCCATTCGCCGTATAAGTCTTCATAGGTGCTAATGATATAAACGTTAGGGTAGTACATCACTGCAACCGCGTAAAAGCCGATAATCGCCAGTGGAATGCTGCACAATAAAACTGTGATAGGGTTTAGAGTTAGTTTCATTGTTTATTTTCTCATGTGTTTAGCTTGCGTGGCCCTCAATTTAATGCAGAAAGCGTTGCCTATTGAGTACCTTTATTGAGCTTGGGGCGATGTTTGGAAGATAATATATAACGCTTAATTAATTGACGTTTATTTTATAGATAATATGTTGATTCTCGGAAATTATTCAATAAGCCAAGCGATGATTGCTGTCGATGTTATCCACTACCCGGACAATGGCCTGCATAAGTTGTTCCTGAGCTGGCTGGCGTGTCAACATGAACCCTGCCTGTAGCTGCAACGGTTACAACGCGAAAATCGGCTGTACTAGCAGGTGAGCACAAATAGAAACTTCCAAAAGTGGTGCTGCGTCCATCAGGACGGTAAGTAACTCTGTTCGTATATCCATTATCGGGTTTTACCGTAAAACCCGTGCTAAGCGCATCGAAGGAAGCAATGGTTGGTTCAGTGCCGTCGGTAGCTTGTGAACCATCTTGATTGTTATCGGCAAAAACAATCCAGCCGCTTGCCCAACTGCCGTTTTTACTCACAATAACCAGACGGTTGCTTTTTATCGCTTCACTTTTAGCAAGTTGTAATGCGCTTACCAAGCTATTGGCTGAGGTCGTTAAGCGATTGCTGGCAATGATTGCTTGAAAGCCGGGCAGGCCTATCCCTAACGTAATTCCTATAATGGAAAGTACGATTAGCAATTCGATAAGAGTAAAACCCCGTATAAGGTGATCTTTTTTGTTGTTCATAACCGGAATCGGTGTGGCCCTACACAAGGTGTCAAGTGTGTAGGGCCAATATGATATTAAATAAATTATATTTATTAAGCTACTTCGTCTTTAATGAATAAAGTAACTCCTCTGAAATTTTATTATTGGCCGGTAATTATACCTGTGGAAGTAGATGTACCTGTTGTGGAAGTTGATGTTGATGTACCAGTTGTGGATGTAGAAGTAGATGTACCAGTTGTGGATTGAGTGGCGTCTTTAATCGGCGACGTATTTTCCCTAAAGTTTAGTCGACCGCTGACTCCCGTGAAAACAGTCGCTCCCGTTACGGTTCCTCCAGTGATGGTGGCTCCGGTTGTTGTGCCTCCCGAGGTAGTTCCTCCCGTGGTAGTTCCTCCCGTGACGCTTCCGGCAGAGATTTCCCCCCCGATGACATTGGCAATATCGCCGGTTCCGGCGGTTATAGTTCCGGCAGTAATGACTCCGGCACTGGTGACGGTCGCGTTAGTAATGGTCGCGCCGGTAATGCCTACGCCGGGAATGGCTAAATTAGGCGAAAAAGAGGGATTTGCGATGTCTTTAGCTCCCGCATTAACACAGGCATCAACCGCTGCTTTAATCGAAGCATCATTGTAGCTGCTTGCTGTCAGGATAATGTCCCTGGTGCTGCGTTTTGCTTTATAGGCTGCAACCGCATCTCTTACACTTTGGTCTTGCGTATCCCCACAACTTCTCAGGACTTGCTGTCTATGTCCTGAATCGCCTTTTTTCTTTCCCGTTTTTGAAGAATCTATTTTATTGGGATTACTCGCATCTGCTACGCATGTTTTATACGCTGTCCACACGCCGCTATCATTCAAACTACTATCCGAAACAACAACAGGGTCTTTATCACCATGGGTCGTGTCATAATTGGCATCAACAGTTTTCAGTCTTGTATTATATTTTTTGCTGCTATCACCGGTACTTTTGTCTTGGCAGCCTCGAATCCGATGATGGGCTCCGCTATCCGATACGCTGTCATGCCCTCCTCCTTGCCCGCCTAACGCTGCTTTATTGATACCGTGATCGCCGCTATCGCTGCTGTCGCCCTTATCCAGGCATTGCCTTACCGCAGTTGCGACGGTTTCATCGTCCAATGCGGTATCTGCTACGGTAATGGGTTCAAAATAAGCTTGTACTTTGGTTTCCAAGGCTTCACGATTATCACCGGTGCAACCGGAAATAACGTGTAATGTTTCCTGGGCGTTCGTGGCGGTTTTACTGTTGCAGGAACCTAGATAATCGGCATAATCGGGACCAATAGAATTGGTATGGAGTTTATGCGCTGCCCATGCGGTATATGCGATATGGATGGTGTGTTTATTCGCCGGATTGCCGGGGGGAACATGGCAGATAGTAATTTTCCGAGCCGACGAGTCCGAACTGCCGCGTTTATCACTGTCGGTACCACTTGCCGACTGCGTCTTGGAAGTCTCTTTTTCTTCCACTTTATCTTTAGCGTAACTGGACATTGAATAACTGGCCACTCCGGTCATCAGTAATGCACTGATTGCCAAAGACAATATTTTTCTATTTGTTTTCATCGCATTTACCTGCTTAGTTTTAATTATGACAATTCGATTGTACTATCCGTTTGTTATACGTCTGTTAATTACCTCGCACAAATTGTCTTGGGATATCCTGATCGTAACAAATCAATACAGGAACATACCCGTGATACAAATACCGTTCTACAGATATTTTAAAATCGACCGCCTGCGCAGTTAACCGCATATTTAGACTCAACGGTTCGCTGTGCGCCGTAACTATTCGCGTCCGCTTTAGACTGCCATTTGATCGCATAAGTTTCAGTGCCGTTATTACACATACAAGCAGCTGTATTATCGCGAACTCCACCGGTAAAAGTGCATTGAGTTTCTACCGTGTCGGTTAGGCAATAAACCGCCGTTACCGTTGCCGTGCCTGTAGAAGCATTAACAATAACCTGGTTTTCATTCACTTGTGATGAAGAAGCGCTATTGCATTTGAGATCGCTGTAAGGGGGAGTAGAGGCAGGATTCAATCGCTTATGATCAATAACCACTTGAGCGGCGGCTAAGTCAGTTTCAGCCCGCGCTAACGATTTGTTTTGTTCTATTGCGTTTCCCGCCATCGCAAGTTCTTGCTTATTCTGCTGGATCATACTCACGCTAACAAGGGTTAGCAGTAATAACATAATTAAGCTAAATACTAGGACCGCTCCGCGCTGATTACGCCAGCCCATTTTTTCATTGTTCATAGTAGGCCTCTTACATTAAATCTTATTACGAAATGCAATAGTGGTTGAAGAAACCCGGTACAAGCGTCTATCGGTGGCGGTATAAGAGGTACCGTCTACCGCATAAGTGATTGATGATGTTGCTAAGTTATCGTCATCGGTCCGCAATACCACGGATAATTTAGCCGAGACCACACGCTGCCAACCGGGAACGGTACCGGCTACGGCGACAGAATCGTTAATGGTAGCGGGAACGCTACCGGCAGTCGCATAATAATTGGCCTCACCATCAGCAGTAATATCGGAGTCGACGCCGTAAGTTATTAACAGCTTTTGGACGTTGGAAATCAAGGGTTCGGCAGTAGAAGGCGCAACACTCGTCCCAGCAGTAAAGTTATCCCGTCTTGCCCAGCAGTAAAGAACAGGCACGTTTGTAGAATCGACAGCGACATAAAAGTAAAGCGTCACGACATGGGGTTGACTTTCCGGATATTCGCCAGCCGTTAAGAGTATGCCTCTTTCGCAGGCTGAGTTAGTGGAATAGGGATCGGTTTGCGCTAATTCATCATTGTTATTTAACTGATACCTTAAAACCATTCTATTAACGTTGTAAGCTTTATCAGCCGCTGCACCGAATCCGGTGGAGTCATATTCCCCTTTAATATAATCTCCCGCAGCCAAGCTCATGGTCGATCCAAATACATTTGCAGAAGCGCGAAACACTACATCGGCACCGCCACCACCGGTCATCTTGCTTCTCAGGGAACCGGCGCGACGTAATTCTCTGCCGAATACTTCAAGGATATAACGCCCATCTTCCATCATGTAACTGAGCGAGCGCTGGACGACGGCATTTTTTTGCGTTTGCACAAAAAGACTACCGAATCCGGAAATCATCAGTAAACCTAATAACAAGCTGATCATTAATTCAATCAGCGTATAGCCCCGTTGATGTCTGTTCATGGCGTCACTTGCAGTTGATAATTTGTGGTGTTCATCGAGGAACTTAAGCTTTGATTGGCGCGAGACCACGTCATTGTTAAACAAAGCGATGGAGCGTTTCCATTACAGGTCGTTGAGCCGGTAACTGGACTTGCCGCAACAACGGCAGTAGCGTCGGTTGACAGCAGCGTGATGGCTTTTTGCTTCCAGTAACAATAGTCGAAAGCCGCCATCTGGGTCGTTGTACAAGAATTAGTTGCACTATTACATCCGCTAGTACAGGATGTCGCTGGTGTCGGAATGGTTACCGTGGCGCCGGAAGGGTTCCATCCCCTTTTATTGGCTTTAATACGATCGCTCATTTCATAAGCCAACGCATTTGCTTGGCTGAATAAGTAAGCATCTTGATTGTTTTTTAACGAGATTCCTTGCAATGCGGCCAATCCTAATAAACCCAGCGCCAAAATAACCATAGAAACTAAGACTTCAATTAAAGTAAAGCCTAGTGCATGGTGAAAATTAATCTTAGGCATGAACGGAATCCTGAAATCGACAAACAAAAAGTATAGTAGAGATTAAATCTTTGGACCGTATACGCAACACCATATCCTGGTTTTTTAGATCAAAAGCCACGTTGGCTTTTTTAACGGGCTAAGGAATTATGTATACGTTGATCTAAATTTGGCAACCTAAAAACGCTTGTATTAAAACGCATATCACAAAAAAAAACGAGTCCTTGCCTCTCCTAAAAACAGCGTTATTGCTCGCCAATGTTTTCATTAATTTGCTTCATCAACATAATTCCCTATAATCGCAAGCTGCTTTCAGGTTCCGGAGGGTTTTTTCAAACCCAATGGTTAAACGGGAAGTCGGTAAGATTTTAATCAAATCCGACGCTGCCCCCGCAACGGTATATAAGTAAAGTTTCATCGAAACGCCACTGTGCTTAGGCATGGGAAGGCGATGATTCAGGCTAAGGCCGCTTATAAGCCCGGAGACCGGCCCGAAAGTAAAATTTCGGTACAGCGGAGGGCTGTCAGCGAAAATGACAGCATAGCTCTGTGCCATCTCTCGTTTCCTTTAGTCCTCCGTTGTGTAAAACAACTTTCCATGCGCGGGCGGCGCACGAGGACATATGCAAAAACGTATCTTCAGCTCATTAATCATTGCCGGATTTATCCAGGCCCAATCATCGCAAGCGTCAACCGACGATCAAGCAAAAACCGTTACTTTGGACACGATGGAAGTCAAAGGCCGGGCAACCGATTTACTAGGCGTGGCCTCATCGGCATCGCAAGGCGTAGCCGGACAGCCGGAGTTTAGTTACCGGCCCTTGGCTAGAGTCGGCGAACTGGTCGAAGTGGTGCCCGGAGCACTGGCAACACAGCACAGCGGTTCGGGAAAAGCCAACCAGTATTTCTTGCGCGGCTTTAACCTGGATCACGGCACCGACTTTTCGGTGATGGTGGACGGGGTTCCGATGAACCTGCACAGCCATGCCCACGGCCAAGGCTATCTGGATTTGAACAGCATCATTCCCGAACTGGTTGACCACATCGAATACGGCAAAGGACCTTACTACGCCGATGCGGGGGATTTTTCTTCCGCCGGCTATTCACGCATGCACACGATGCGAAGTTTACCCAAAGGCCTGCTCAAATTCACCGGCGGCGAGTTCGGCTATTACCGCACGGTATTGGCCGATTCTACAAAAACCGGTTCCGGCGAACTGCTGGCTGCCGGAGAATTCAACGCTTATAACGGCGCATGGAAACAGCCGGAAGACCTGGGCAAGTACAACGGTATGTTGCGCTACACGCTGGACAATAAGGATTGGGGCTTGTCGGTCAACGCCAAGGCCTATCGCTCCAGTTGGAATGCAACCAACCAGATTCCGGAACGGGCTATCGATAGCGGCGCTCTTGATTTGTACGGCAGCATGGATCCTTCCGATGGCGGCAACAGCAATCGTTACAGCCTGTCCAGCAATATTTGGAGCCGGGGCGATGGCTACAAAAACGATTTTAATGCTTACGTTGCTTATTCCGACCTCAATCTCTATTCCAACTTTTCCGGTTTTCTCGACAACCCTGTGCAGGGCGACCAAATCAATCAATCGGAACGCCGCATAATAAGCGGCGGCAATGGCGAACAAACTTGGTTTGGCAAATGGTTCGGGCTGGATGTCGACAATAGCTTGGGCTTGCAAATCCGCCATGACGAAGTCATCGGCGCGGCATTAAACCACAGCGAACAACGCCGGATTTTTCAAACGGTACGCGAGGACGACATTAGCGAAACCAGCGTCGCTGTCTACCTGAAAAACCAAGTTCAATGGTTGGAAAAATTCCGTTCCGTTTCCGGATTACGCGCCGACTTCCTGGATGTCAATGTTAACAGCCGGACGCTTGCGGCTAATTCCGGCCAACGAAACGCTTCTTTATTGAGTCCCAAGCTCAGCCTGATTTTCGGTCCTTGGGCTGACAACGAAATATTTGTTAATCTGGGTTACGGACATCACTCCAATGACGCACGCGGAGCCACGTTGACCGTTAATCCGGTAAACGGCAATCCGGCCGCTTCGGTCTCCCCTTTAGTGCGTTCGCGCGGCGGTGAAATCGGCGTGCGCAACCAGTTTATTCCGGGACTGAACTCCACGCTGGCGCTCTGGTGGATGCAGGTCAATTCCGAACTGGTTTTTGTCGGCGATGCGGGCAATACCGAACCCGCGGGTCGTAGCGAACGCCACGGCGTGGAATGGAGCAATTATTACCAAGCAACCGACTGGCTGACCCTGGATGCCGACTTGGCTTTTTCAGCCGCGAATTATACCGGTGTGCCGCGCGAGGCCAATCATATCCCCAACTCGGTAGGCCGTGTCATCAGTGCCGGAGCGGTTGTGCAGCTGCCCTTTCATACTTTCACGACATTACGCCTGCGCCATTTCGGCGATGTGCCGCTGAATAATTCAGGCAGTTTTACCGCGGGCGACACAACGCTGGTTAACTGGGGATTCGGCTATCAGCATAAGGATTTAAAACTCGAACTTGACCTGTTCAATTTACTGGATTCCAAAAGCAATGACATCTCTTACGCCTATACGTCGCGGTTACCGGGCGAAGCCGCCGAGGGGCTGGATGGCATACTCCGGCATCCGGTGGAACCGCGGATGCTAAGGATGACCGCTTCATTAAGATTTTAATTCCTATAATGCTCAGCATGGGTATCTAAATACCCATGCTCTTTTTAAAATCTCTAACCTTACTATTCGATCCAAATCAACTCGACGCGACGGTTTTCAGATCTGCCTTCTTCTGTCCTGTTATCGGCAACTGGCTGAGTTTCGCCGTAGCCTTTAGTAATCAGCCTATTAGTCACGCCTTTCATTTTAAGATAATTTACTACCGATTGCGCACGCCGTTGCGATAATCTCATGTTGTAAGCATCACTACCTTCGCTGCTGGTATGACCCTGAACTTCAATATCATTTTTCTGGGGATTAGCAATAATACTTTGCGCGACCTCATCAAGAATATTCCTGGCATTCAAGGTCAACTCTGCAGAATTACGTTGAAAGTGTTGCCCCCTGAGTACCAATTTGACCGGACATCCGCTATTGTCGACACGAGTGCCTTTGACCGTACCGGGACATTTATCCACCGAATCGGGAACGCCATCACCATCCGAATCTCGATTGGCATTGCTGGGGGGTGGGGTTGGAGCGGCTGCTACGGCGACCGGGGGCTCGGGCCTTGCCGCCGGTCTGGGCTTGTCACCGAACGGAATGACAAAGCCGACGTTAACGACCATATCATGAAATTCGTCCGTTCCTGGCTGTACCTGGGCATTCAGATTGTTATTGTAACGATAACGGACATCGCTGCGGAGCAGGAAGTTGTCATGAACTTCATAGGTAAAACCGGCGCCGGCTTCACCCGTTACGCCTACGCCGCAATTAGCGGAAGCGCAACTGTTCATGGCGCCTGCCCCAACCACGGCATAAGGCGAGAATTTATCGCGGAAGAAATAATACTGTAAATCGGCTGAGCCGCCAGTCAAGCTCCAAGGCCCGTTAGTACCGCCAAATTCCTGGTAAAATCCTTTCAACTCGACGTTGAAATGTTTATTGAGCATCTTGCCGATACCCATGCCGCCACCCCAACCGTCTTTCGCATTCCGATCGCCACCGGTTCTGACAAATGAACCGAATGGCGCTATATACCAACGATCATCATGGCGTTGATCGGTATACCAATGATCATCATGGAATTGATCTGCGGCCTGTGCCAGCGGCAGAAAGCCCGCAATGCTTAATGAAGCAATAGAAAGTAATTTATTTTTCAGCATAATATTTTCCTTTTTATAATGTTATCGTTATTTTTCATTGGGATACCTTTATAAATACTGGAATATAAATTTTTCAGCCAAGATTCAAGGATGGAGTGCAAGCTTTGCAAGCACCAACAGTAGGCGCTTTAAGCGAAGCCTGCACTCCAAAAAACCATGTTGATGCTTTCTCTAAAGAAAAACTCTTGCCGCAACCAGTGTGTTGCTAAAAAATCTCAACCGTAGCTTAACCGCGACATTAGCAGCTCGTCTGTACGCTACCCAACATAACGGCCTTACTGCCACAACCTTAACGGTACGCAGATTGATTGTTATCGCTATATTGGCTGAAAGCGTACGTGGGGGGGGGATATCTTGATGAATTTGAAGTTCTGGCTGAAGCGAAAATACCCGGCTATCCGGTACAGCTTCAAGCCATTGCTGAAAACCATCTATGATTGAGAGTGAAATGCGCTATGTGGGACATTATCTGAAAGCGGGCCGCCAAGACGGTAACTGTCCTGCCGAATGCGGACCCGTATTCTGTTAAAACCATTGATTAGCTAATTATTCAGGCATGGTTTAAGCCAATACCATTCCCAGTTTAGCATCAGCCCCAAAAGCTGGATCGCTAAACAATTTAAGAAGCTTTCTGTTCGATTTCCTTAGAGCCTTCAACCGACCATAATTTCTCAAGCTGATAAAACTCGCGTGCTTGAGCGTTCATCGCATGGACAATCACATCGCCTAAATCCAGCAGCACCCAGTCCGAGCCTAAATCGCCTTCCATGCCCAAAGGTTTAAAACCGTTTTCCTTTAGCTTTTCCGATACATATTCACATAAAGACTTTAGGTGACGATCCGAGGTACCGGTGACTACCACCATATAATCGGTAAAACTGGTTTTGCCCCGAACATCGAGTGTCGTTATGTGCTGTCCTTTACGTTCATCCAAAACATCCTGGACAATTTTTAAAATATCTTCTGCTTGCATTCAAATTCCTAGGTAAATAATGAGATCAATCTATCTCGTAAAGCTTATGTTGCTTAATGTATTCTATGACAGCATCCGGTAATAAAAAACCCGGATTTTGTTTTCTTGCAATTATGTTTCTGATAGCCGTCGCCGAAATATCCAGTTGGGTAACCTGCTGGAAGCATAATTTTCCGGCGACAGTTCGCGCCAGCTCTTTAATATTTCCCGCCAACCTGGCTTTAAAAAAACTATCAACTGCTTGTATTTCAAAGCCCGGCCTGGTCATCACAACAATATGCGCATAGTCAAATAGCCGTTGCCATTGATGCCAGCCGGTTAAATGCCTGAACGCGTCGGTGCCGATAAACAGCAACAATGACTCACCGGGAAATTCTTGCCGTAGCGATTTCAGTGTATCCACCATATACGACGGTGTCTGATCGGATACTTTGTGCCTATCCAATTCCCTGGTATCGATTTTGAGTCCGGGCTGGTTTTTTATCGCCAGTTCCAGCATCTGCAAACGCATCCCGGCGGTTACGGCAGGCTGATCGCGGTGCGGCGGATTAGCGCAAGGAATCAAGCGGACTTCATCAAGCCCGAAGATGTCCTTAACTTCAAGCGCCGAACGCAAATGTCCGTAGTGAACCGGGTCGAAAGTGCCGCCGAAAATACCTATCATTTATTGCCGGATATGGCCGTCACCCAGAACAATATATTTTAGCGAAGTCAGTCCCTTTAAACCTACGGGTCCTCTGGCATGTAGTTTGTCGGTGCTGATGCCGATTTCAGCGCCCAGCCCGTATTCAAAACCGTCGGCAAAGCGAGTCGAGGCATTCACCATGACCGAGCTGGAATCGACTTCCCGCAAAAACCGGCGGGCTAAGGTGTAATCTTCAGTCACGATGGCTTCGGTATGCGCGGAACTGTGCCGGCTAATATGCTCTATCGCCTCATCAATACCCTCAACTACCCTGATCGATAAAATCGGCGCCAGATATTCCGTGTTCCAGTCTTCCTCTGTCGCTCTGGTGCAATTTGGAATTAAGGAACAGGTTTTCAGGCAGCCGCGTAACTCGACGCCTTTCTCGCTGTATTTTTCAGCCAACAGCGGTAACACTTTGGCCGCAATACTTTCGGCAACCAGTAATGTTTCCATCGCATTACAGACTCCGTAACGATGAGTTTTGGCATTGACGGCAATCCTGATTGCCTTGTCTATGTCAGCCTTGCCGTCAATATAAACATGGCAAATACCATCCAGATGTTTGATCACAGGAATTGTTGCGTCTTTGGAAATACGCTCGATCAAGCTCTTGCCGCCGCGCGGTACGATTACATCGACATATTGATCCATAGTGATTAGCTCGCCAACCGCCGCGCGATCAGCGGTCGCCACGATTTGCACGGCTTCCACCGGTAAACCGGCCGCTTCCAGGCCTTGAGAAATACAGGCGGCAATGGCTTGATTGGAATGTATGGCTTCCGAACCGCCTCTTAAAATACAGGCATTGCCGGATTTAAGGCACAAGGCCGCCGCATCGACGGTTACGTTGGGGCGGGATTCGTAAATAATACCAATCACGCCTAAGGGGACGCGCATTTGACCTACTTGTATGCCACTGGGCCGATAGCTTAAGTCGCTGATTTCGCCAACCGGATCGGGTAAGGCTGCAACCTGCTTTAAACCTTCAACCATCGCCTGAATACCGGATGGCTTTAGCTCCAGCCTGTCCAATGAAGCCGCATCCAAACCATTAATTTTACCGGCATCCAAATCTTTCCGGTTTTCAGTTATCAACAGTTCATGACTGTTTTCAATGGCTTCGGCAATTTTCAGTAAGGCCAGATTTTTTTTGCCCGATTCGGTACGGCTTATTTCCCGTCCAGCTTTCCGGGCCTGCTGGCCCAGCGATTTCATATAGTCTTTAATGTCCACTCTCTTCTCAATTCACTGGATGAATGTTGGGCATGATTATATCGTTTAATGCGATTTTTTGCTTAATTAAGGATATAGAGCGGATGGCGTTAGTACAGGAAGAAGATAACGTTTTATCGTTTGTTTTCGGAATAAAAAAGGACGGAATAGTCCGTCCTTTTTCAAGCCAAGACCTTGAAATTATTTATTACCGGCTTGAAGAAATCCTACTGCTTCTTCGGTAGACTGAGTAGCTGACTTCGCATCCCCCGCATTACCCTGATCGATAGCTTTTTGCAGCGCCTTCACGGCGGATTGCATTTGAGTTTTTGAATGGCCTTGCGCCACATTTTCAGCCATTTTCGCATGCTCCAGTGCTTGCGTTGCATGTTGAACTAATGCAGGTGCTTTATCCGCCTTACCTTGTGCTATTGCCGCACTGGCGTGTTCAATTGCCGTGTAGGCATGTTCTTCAGCGAAAACAGCAGTACTTAAAAACAATAATAAACTTGCACATGCTAATGCTAATTTTTTCATGGTCTTATCCTCATTAAAGTATGGGTGGTGATCTTTTAAAAAAAGAAATGCAACGACAAAAGCATGAAGATGCCAAACTCTTATCAATTGCATGCCAAACCGGTTCAACTCGAAAAATTAGTTGTAGTTCATGCAGATACAGGGTAAATGAGGCGAATTATTTACACAATCGGTAGAATTACCTAACCACTTGCAGTGGTCGCCGATTGGTAGCGCCAAGACCAAAAATTTAGGTTATTCAGCAACTATCAACAAAATAGAAATAATCTATTAATTTATAGCCATATTGTAAGCGTTTAGCTGCATACGTATAATTCTTAGCCATCGATAGCAAGCCAACATCTTAACTGATTTTATAGAGGCATCCTCATCGGAACGAGGTTACGCCATTGGAATATAAGGACTTATTTCCGGCATGTTTTATTTCAACTGTTATTTGCAAGCGTTGCCGTTTCAGCAACATTGTCTTGAGATCAAGCTTAACAACGGGTCTCCAAAAAGTTTCATATACCTCCTCGTAGTGTGAAAGTTCAGAACTATCCAGTATCTGTACATCTTTCCTCCCTTTACCTTCGGTATTGGGAGGTTTTTTTTGCCCGAAAAAGCAGTGCTTAATTCTAATGGTCCGGTAATCCCGCGAGCCAACCCTGAACTCTTCCAACAGCCTGGTGCGCCAAATCGGTAAATCCGCTTATTGCACCTGCTGCATCAGGGGTTTTAGTGGGCTGCTGTAGATAAAATTCCTGCATACCGATCTTCTGTTTACTATTAACGGAATAAGCTTCCACCGAAAAATGCAGCACTACATGAGTCCGGTCAGGCGCATCAAATTGCTGCTCAAAATCCTGTAATCGAAAGATCAATGCATAATTCCGGGCCTTACCGCTAAAAACCAGCAACTGCTCAAGTAGTTCAGGCGGCGAGGCAATCCAGCGATCCAAACCGTAGAACCTGACTTGAGTCGGCGCAGCAAAAAGCAATCGATAGCGGATACGATTATCCCAAAGCCAAGTCGGCGCATTGATATTAACCGATGCCTTATCCTGATCAATCGCAGCCGGTACGGATAAGCCGAAATCATGCAACATAGGCTGCGTCGCGGTAACGCTGCAACCTACGCCGAAAAATACCAGCCAGCAGCTGACTAATAGATATCTCATTGTTGTTCCTTATAGTTCGGCTCGCCCGGTCCTGAATCCTGTTGACTCGGCCCGAGCAGCAATCTCTGCGGATCGCTTTCCAGCATCGTAGCGACTCTTTTTACCTGCTGCGTTGTCGACTGCAATTCCGTCAGCAACTTGTTAACTTTCGGCAGCGTTGTTTGTGTCAAAGCGTCGCCGGTGGTTTTCCCGCTATCGATAAGGCCACCTGCTTTTACGCTGAGATTTTGTACTTCCCTGGTTAAACCCTGCAAATCGCTCGCTAACGCATCGATATTGGTCAGGGTTTTCCGGGCATCCGAATTTAATGCCGGGATGCCGTTGATCGCCTTATCAACGCTCTTTTGCAGTTCGGAAAGTTTGTCGGTTAACGTTTTCAGGTTACTTAAAATGCCGCCGATGTTCTTTTCATTTTCATCGTTTAACAGCGAATTAAGCCGGTGCATTAAATGATCGGCTTTATGCAAAAGCTCTTCCCCTGAATTCATCAGCTTATCGGTCTGCGACGGCACCAATGGAATACGGGACATCGGATCGTCTCCCGGCGTCAACAGGTCGGGCACATTGCCTGAATCTTCGAGTTGAATCTGGGTTAAGCCTGTGACGCCTTTTAAACGTAAAGTCGCGTAAACACCTTTAGTCAGCACGATATTTTTATCGATTTCAACCGGAACAAGAATAGTGCTGGAATCCAAGGGGTCGAATTTGACGTTGACCACCTTCCCTACCGCTATACCCCGGTAAAAAACCGTAGACTCAGGATTAAGGCCGGAAACAGAGGCTTGTGTTGAAATAACGTAGCGATTACGCTCCTGATTCATAGTGCCGATCCAGAAAATAATCGCTGTTGTTGCAATGACCAAACTAATCAAAAACAGGCCGGTAATCAGAGCATGATTCTCTCTACCCATGAGCAGTCTCCTGATACTGAAATACCCGTTCAGCACGTTTATTATGAAAAAATTCATCTACAAACGGATGTTTGCAATTTAGAACAGAAGCCAGCGTCCCAAAAGCAACCAGCCGATTGTCCGCCAGCACCGCAACCTTAGTACACAAATCCCTCAATATATCCAAATCATGAGTAACCATGACTACCGTAAAATGAAGATCTTTATGCAGTTCGGATAACAGGCTGACAAAGTCCTCGCTGGAAATAGGATCAAGTCCGGAAGTCGGCTCATCAAGCAGTAACAACGCGGGTTCCAAAACCATAGTACGGGCCAACGCGACACGCTTTATCATACCGCCCGATAAATCGGCGGGTTTTAACCAAGCATCAGTTTCAGCCAAACCGACCATTGCCAGTTTCATAAACACGATGCGGGAAATCAATTCCTCATCGTCAAAGCCCAACTCCCGCAGTGGAAAAGCGATATTTTCAAAAACATTTAACACGCTGAATAAAGCGCCTTTCTGGAATAGTACGCCGCAATTGTTACGCAGCCGCTGACCGTGATCGGAATTAGCATCTTTTAAAGACTGTCCCATCACAAACACTTCCCCTTGGCTGGGCGTTTGCAGACCAATTATTTCGCGCAGCAAAGTGGTCTTGCCGCAACCCGATGCGCCGACCAGCCCCAAAATCTCGCCATGTTCCAGACATAGATTAATATCCTGATGAACAACCTTGCCGCCCTTGTCAGGATCGCCGAAACTCGTCCAAACATGTTCCAGCTGTATGGCATACGACTCGCTCACGGCATCCCCACATGCATAAACAGAATAGCAAATATAGCATCGATCATAATCACCACGGTAATCGCCGCGACCACGGAATTAGTGGTCTCATTGCCCAGACTTTCGGTATTCGGCTTGATCCGGAAACCGAAATGACAGGCAATCAGGGCAATCATTAAGCCGAATACCGCGCTTTTCCACAAACCGATAAAAACGTTAGTTAGCGGCACTGCATCGGGCAATTTAAGAAAAAATTGCTGGTAACTGATGTCCAGCGTCGTTTGCGCCGAGAACATCCCGCCCATCAACGCCATTGCGCTGGTCCATACGCTCAGCAACGGCAGGACAAGAGTTAATGCCGCTACTTTGGGCAGGATCAGGCGTAAGGAATGGGATATGCCCATCGCCGATAGCGCATCGAGTTCCTCGGTCACCCGCATGATGCCGATCTGCGCGGTCATCGCCGATCCGGAGCGGCCCGCAACCAAAATGGCCGCCAGCAAAGGCCCCAGCTCACGAATAACGCTCAAACCCAGAATATCGATGATATAAATCTCCGCGCCGAAAATTTTCAATTGCAAGGCCGACAAATAACTGAGCACGATGCCGATCAAAAAACCTACCAACGCGGTAATGCCCAAAGCCCGAACTCCGGATTCATAAATCGTGATGGAAATTTCCGACCAGGGAATTTCAGCCGGATGCAACAACAGATAGCTTATATCCAAAACCAGCTGGCCTAATAAAGCCACCAGTTGCAGCAACTGTGTCCAAAAATTCGTCAGCAGTTGGTTGATATATTTAATAAATAGCGTTGAACGGGAACTGACCGGTTCGGCTTCGGGAACTTTTTGGGCTTGCCAGCGATCGAATAAACGCTGATGTTCGGGCTTCATTTGCAACGCATCAGGCAGCTTTTTTCCCCAGGCTTTCCAAAGGATTAATGCGCCGGCGCTGTCGAGCACCTCAACCGAATTCATATCCCAGGGCATATTTTTATTGGCGGCGTGCGAACTGATTGCTTGGTTCAGATCGGGTACCGTCATCAAACTGCGAAGATTCCAACTGCCTGTCAGTTTGACACACTGTTGCCCGGAGTCTTCAATAACCTCCAGTCTGGGCGTTATATCCTGATTTGTTTCGGAGTCAGTCATAATTGTTTCCGGATGTTCGGATTCTCCATACGTCTCAGCTTAAGACATATCACCATGAAAAACATGAAACTTTTATTAACTTCGTGTCTTCGTGGTGAATTTTAACCTTCCAGCCAATCTATCTCGGCATCCGAAAAACCGGCAATTTTGCGCAATTCCCTGTTAAACGGACCTTTGGGCTTGCCGCCGATATAATATTGGTCGATCAATTCCCTGTATTTGGCCTCGACTTCAAATCCGCGCTGCTGACAAACAAACTTAAACCAGTAAGAACCCAACTCCACATGCCCTACTTCGTCAGTCAAAATACGCGTTAAAATTGCCACGCTTGCATCATCACCCAGTAGCCTGAATTTTTCAATAAGCGCAGGCGTCACATCTAAGCCCCGCGCTTCCATACAGCGGGGAACCATCGCCAACCGGCCCGGCAAATCGTCGGCCGTGTCTTTAGCATGATCCCATAAACCGCTGTGCGCCGGTAAATCGCCGTAATCAAGCCGCATGGTCCGTAAGTGCGCCCTGATTAAGGCAAAATGCTGGGCTTCTTCATCGGCAACACGCAACCAATCCCGATAAAATTGCTCGGACATGCCGCGAAAACGATACAAAATATCCCAAGCCAGATAGATGGCGACAAATTCAACATGGGCAATGGCATGAAAAAAGGCCGCGACACCGTCAGGCGTGGTTAATTTTCGTCTGGGCATCTGGCGCGGAGCCAATAACTCCGGCCGTCCGGGAAATATTACCCGATCTATCGGCAATACCGGCCGGTCCGAGCTGAACGTTAATTCTCCATTAATAAACGCTTGCCAAGCCTGATGAGTCAGCGCTAATTTTTCATCGACATTTGTCTGATCAAAAAATGCTTCGGCAAATTCAAATAAATTTTTCATTATCACAAGGCTATGCTTAAGATTTTAGATTTCACGTTGCTGTTTCTTTATTGCCTGTTTATATACTGGCTGTCCGACCAGCCGACCCTGCCGGTGCCGAACTTGTTTTCCTTCCAGGATAAAATTCTCCACGCCGGCGCCTATTTTATTATGGGCGTATTGGCGTGGCGCAGTTTTAAACAGCTGGTTAACAAGCCCATTATACTTGCTTTGTTCAGCGTTACTTTTTGCAGTTTATACGGTATATCCGATGAATGGCATCAGTCTTTTGTTGAGGGGCGTTTTTCGGATGCTGCCGATTGGCTTGCCGATACAAGTGGTGCGGGATTGGCGGTGTTTTTGCTGTATCGGCTGGGTTGGTAGCAAAGCAAAACTGAGCCAAAATTGGCTATTAACAACAATTGGAACACTATTCAGGTAGGTGCTGTGATCGCCTGTTCCACAGCACGATTAGACATCGAAAAGCCCCCCCCTGCCCGGCTGAACGGACGCATCAGGGGCACGTTACATTACAGATGAAACGTAACCTGCCCTCTTTTTGTTGGCGGCTCCGGTTAGAACGTGCTCTGAATTGTGTGAGCGATTACCGGCTTCCTCGAATTGAATGGTAAACCGATTCAACGCCGCATTCCAAGCCCGGTAACTAACGAGATTATGAAATATTATTCAATCGGTCTAAACGCTTATTCATCACGAAGACACCAGGCGAAACGTTGGGCAAGATGCACCAAAGCCCAACGAATCAACCGCACCTATAAGCCCATCATTGGTAATTTTTTAAAAACTTATCCATGGTCCTAAAAAAAGCCAATCGGTCTTGCTCCCGCGACAGGTGATGATCGGCATTCTCCAATTCGAGATATTCGTACTGGCTAGAGCCAATATTTTTAAGCTCGGTGACGAGTTTCCTGGATTGTTCCACGGATACGTTCCTATCTTCAGCACCGTGAGCGATTAAAACCGGTTTACGAACGCTAGCCGCAAGATAGGCCGGTGAAGTCTGCTTTAAGCGATCCCGATCCGACCACCAATGCCCGATTTGTTTTTCCATGATTTCTTCCGCCAACTCATAGTCATGGAAATGTCGATTGGTTGTGTCGTCGATAAGGTCAAGCAAATCGGTAACCGGTGCGAAACTGACAGCACATCGATATAAATCCGGTGTTTTTATAATGCCCATCAGCGCGGCATAACCACCATAACTGCCGCCTACAATGCAAACTTTGCCGGGATCGGCAATACGGTTTTTGACCAGCCAGTTAACACCGTCGGTTATATCGTCCTGCATTTCAAGGCCCCAGCGTTTAAAGCCGGATTTTAAAAAGTCTTCTCCGTATCCGCTCGATCCTCTGAAGTTGAGCCTCAGTACATTCCAGCCTCGATTGGCAAGGAACTGCGTCCAAGGGTCGAATCCATTGGAATCCCTAGACCACGGGCCGCCGTGGGGAAGAATAATCGTTGGTGCGGCGTGTTGGATATTTTGTTTGGGTTGGGTTAAGTAAGCTTCAAGGCGCAGTCCGTCGCGCGCTTCAATTACCAGCGGCTTTGTCTCAGTAAGGTATTCAGGTTTTAACTGCGGATAGATATCGGCAACCGGGTATACGTTTTTTTTAGCTTCGTCGAAAACATAAAAAGCCGGAGCCGACTTAGGACCTGAGGCCGCAAACAGATGCCTCTGATTATGGCTGGATATGATGTGGGGGACGGTATTCGGCAGTAATTTAACCATTTCTTTTTGATGCTCGATAGCGTCGGTATCCCATAAGTATTGTTCGTCGTGGCTAATTATTCCGATAACTTTTTTCTTATTGTCCGAGTAAATCAATGGACCTTCAATATCGTATTTAGGGTGGGCAAATACTAATTTGCGTTGTTGGGGATTTTTAAGGTTAATTTTATAAACGGCTTTTCTTCCGTTATTCCGGGCCAAGACATACAGCTCGTCCGCTTCCTCGCCAAATCCCAATGGCAAGATGCCCTTCTCGTTGTTTTTATATTCTGTAAACTCTTTCCAGTCATCATCCGGATTGATGCGGTAAATGATCCGTTGTCGATTGCCCTCGAAACCAATACCTACGCGAACGCCTCCTTGTTTATCGTAAATCCACTTTCGAACGTAATACGGATTCGATGCGACTTTCTCGAGATGCCCATCGTAAACATCCAGCGTATAAACATCCGGAGAGCCTCTATGGTTTTTGTCCAGTTCAATAAATACCTTTCGGTCGTCGCCATCGATAACGGTGAAGTTGTCCTGAATTTGGGAGAAATTTTCGTTTTGATTAAATCTGAGCAGTTCGCCGTTGGCTTGAGAGCCGTCTTTATTGATTGCGAGCAACCGGGTTTCAATAATCTTAATGCCTTGATGTTGCTCTAAATAACTCAACCTTACCAATAAACGGTTATTGTCTACCCATTCGTAATTTTTTATAGACGATTTTAAGTTCTCCGAAGTCACCAATACTTTCTGGTTTTCTCCATTCAAACTTGCAGTGATCAGCGCGATTTTACCGTTGGATTTCTGCAAATAAGCGACGGTTTTGCCGTCGGGCGACCATGTCATTTGCGCAAAAGCCGGCAATGCCGCAAAAGCTTCTACCGGCAGCTCGCCGGATTTTAGTTCGGTCTTAAATTCCTGATTCGAGTTCGAGAGCTTGGGCTGGCAGGCAATCAAGTTCAAAGTCAGCAGTAATAGAGCGATAAAATGCATTTGAATCTATTCCGTGTTTTATTGTTTAGAGACTTAAAGAGGATATGAGCATTGCAGCGGAATAAGAATACCCGATATTTGCTCTAAGTGTCTAACATATGAAGATTGGGGGCCAGTACGCCCTATCAATTACCGGCGATAAGCTTACGCCTTAGCTTGCCTCATAGGCTTGCCCTGTTAAATCCCAGAGCGCTTTCTTCGTTGATTATGAACGGCTCCCGTTGCAGCCCGGAGCGGCACTGATTTCCCGGATTCCGCTACGCTGCATTCGGACTACGAAATCTTGCCAATGAAAGCTAACGTGTACTCCAATTCAAAACGTATAATCCAGCCAAACCACAACAACCCATAGACAACTAAAATGAATTTAAAAAAGATTGAAGAAAAATTCTCAGAGATCAATTCACTTGGTTCTAGCGAAGGAGATATTGAAAATAGAAACCCTAACGGTGACTGTTCAGTTTGCGCTGCCGTTGCAGGAGAACACTTAGTAGACGGCACTAATCCGACTGGCCTGCCAGACGTAGAGAGAATAAACATTCGCGGAACTTATGAAGATCGCTGGATTATCGAGTATCCCTTGGTGGACGAAGACGAAAAAGCATCCCAAGAACCTTGGTTTTGGTTTAGCCAACGTGCCGGATGGCGTTTATCTGGTCGAACAGGAAAGCGATCATTGCTTTAATCTGGTGCGGGACAATTTCAGCGTCTATTTGATAGACAGCAACCTCCATATTTTCAAACCGCTTAAAGGCCGGCAAGATGCCAAAGTGGATGACTATGATTATATGTACCCGGAAAAGGGTGAGGATAATGACGCATTAGTGTTTTACCGTTTAGGGCCATTGCATCCAAACTGGATGTAATAGCGTTATTCGATGGGCCAAACGAAGCGCGCTCACGGAGGGATGCCGGTATCTAGCACGATGCCTGTCCTGAGCCTCATTCGGCATCCCTACCGGAACAAATGTGTTTCGTAGGCACTTGTGCGTTCCGGCGTGGGAGCGATAGATGATTAAACAGGTTTTATCTGCGTTAATCATAAACATCGGCGTTATCTGCGTTCGATTGTATCTAAAGTTATTTTTGACAAAAAAATCCTAAGCCCATCGAAATCAATCGGCTATTTTCAGATTATATTTCCGCACCCGGTAGCGTAGCGTTTCCCTCGTAGCACCCAGCGCCCTAGCGGCGGCTGTCAGGTTATTATCAGCCCGTTCCAGTGCGGTCTTGATAATAAAACAATCCATATCGTCCAGCGCCATACTGCCATCCAAGGGCAACCAAATCCCCTGCTCGGTTTGCGACGCCTCGGCGGAAGGATGTCCGGGCAGTTGCAGCCATTGTCCGGGAAATGTCGGTCCATCGGAAAATAATACGCAGCGCTCGATAACGTTACGCAGTTCCCTGACATTGCCCGGCCAGTGATGCGCTTTCAGTTTGTCCCACACCGCATTGGGTATGTCTTTAACTTGGCGTCCGGCTTTAGCGTTGTATTCGGCGACAAATAACGGCACCAGTTCGTCTAGGTCTTCTACTGCCTCGCGAAGCGGCGGCAAGATCAGTTTAAACACGCTTAAACGATGATATAAATCGGCGCGAAAGCTGCCGTCCAAGGCCATTTTTTCCAGGTCGCGGTTACTGGCGGCAACGATCTGCACATCGACCTGGATTTCCTTTTCCCCGCCCAAACGCCGGACTTTATGATCTTCAATCACTTTGAGCAATTTGGCCTGCAAATCCAACGGCATTTCGCCGATCTCGTCCATGAACAGGGTGCCTCCGTCGGCCTGTTCAAGCAAGCCGCGGTGCCGTCCCGCGGCGCCGGTAAAGGCGCCGGGTTCATGGCCGAACAGTTCCGATTCCAATAGTTCCCGCGGTAATGCCGCGCAGTTCACTTCAATCATCGGCTGCTGGGCGCGGGAGCCGCCGTAATGCAATATGCGCGCGGCCAAGCCTTTGCCGGTACCGCTTTCGCCGCCGATAATCAGCGCGCTGAACGGCACTTGCGTCAATTTCGCCAATAACTGCCGTATGCTTTGCGCCTGCTGGCTATGGCCGACATACGCATCCGGCGAATAACGCCGGTGCCGGTGCTTGGTTTGATCGACAACCCGCCGCTGGATCGATGCACTGCGCGCGGCGCTGGCGACAACCAGGTCAAGACGGCCCAGGTCGCAGGGTTTTTCCAGAAAATCATAGGCCCCCAGCCGTAACGCCCTGACCGAATCGGGCACGCTGCCGTAGCCGGTCAAGAACAGCCATTCGGCAACTGCGCCATGCTCGACTTTACCCCTCCCCTCCTTGGATTCGTCGGCATAGCCGTTATCTTTTTTGATTTTTTCCATGAAATCCAGCGCGTTGCCGTCCGGCAAATTCATATCGGAAAGAATCAGCAAGGGTTCTACTTTTTTATTCAGCAATAATTCCTTGGCCTCACTCAGATTGGTAGCCAACACCACGTCCCAGCCGGACTGCCGATAATGCCGGGACAGCTCGGAACCTAACAGTTTTTCATCTTCAATGATGAGTAATGTTTCTATCATAATTTCTCTCTGACAATACAATCGCTGGGCAGCAATATGGATACGCATGCGCCGTGAGTCGGTTGGTTGGCGAGGCTGATGGTGCCGCCGACATCTTTTACAAAACGTTGCACCATAGCCAAGCCAAGCCCGGTGCCGCGCTGACGGCTGGTGCGGAATGGGCGGATGCCGTGTTCCAGCATATCCTTGGAAAAACCGATGCCGTCATCCTGGACGTCAATGCGCAATCCTTGCCGCCGCTCTGAGCGGACTCCGATCAAGATAGTCCCTGAGTGGCCTTCAAGCGCATCGGCTGCGTTCAATATTAAATTCAACAAGGCCTGGCGTATTTCGCTCTCGGGCAAATGTACCGGCAACGAATAGGGAATGTCTATTTCCAGGCGTATGGATTCGGCAATCTGGTAACGCGTCAACGCCACCAAGTCCCGGATTAATGTTCTCATGTCGAAAGCGCTAGCCACTTCCGGCGAATGACGGCTTTGGTCGAGCATATCGTTTAGCAATCTTGCCATCCGTTTCAGTTCGGCATTAATCAAATCCAGCCGTTCCAATTGGTCTTTATCATCGATCTCACGGCGCAAATTGTTAAACGCCATTTGAATGCCGGCCAGCGGATTGCGTATTTCGTGCGCCAGTTCCGCTGCGACTTCGCCTATTGCCGCCAAGCGGTCGGCTTTCGCCAGGCTGTATTGCTGCTCCAACAAGGCTTGCGTGGCTAACCTGACTTCATGTTGCAATGATTGGGCATGCAGGCGGTTGGCGTCTTCCAGTTCCGCGAGGTGCTTGACCATCTCGTTATAGCTGTTGAATACCGGCAACAGCAGCGGATCAAGGTGATCGGTGGTGATCGGGGTGAAATTCTCTTCGGTCAAACGTTGCAGCAGCTCCCTCAAATCATTAAGCGGATGCAATATCCTGAAGCGTAAGAACAATACCGCCACAAACAAGATCGCGGTAAATATAGCCAAGGCCATATACAATTCGGTTTGGGTATTGCGGCTAATATCCTCCAGCGATTCTTCGCGCTGCAATGCCTCGTTATCCAGCGTTTCGCTCATCAATTTTAGCGCGGTTAACAGGCGGCTGTGTTTTTCTTCATTTTTTAGCTCGGATAAATTAACCAGCATATTTCTGACCGTTTCCAGGCTTGTCCTGGTTGCCGGCGACAAATAACGCTTATCCGCCATTAAAGCATCCATCTCGCTCATTGTTTTAGTTAGCGCCTCGGGATGCGAATCCGACACTGTTTCGGTCAGGTATTCGATCAGCGATTGCTGTAAGCCTAGCGATACGTTTTGGATGCGATGGGAATAATTGACATAAGAAAATACCGTCTCAAAGTGATGCACATTGCGCCAGATCATACCGCCGAGTATCGCAAGAGCCAGCAGTAATAAACTCAGGAAGGCCAAGCCGCGTAGTTGGGCTGGGCGGTAAAAGATCGGTTTCATTTAAAATTTACAGTTGTGATTGCAGGGTTCTGTCGATACGGCTTTTATATAAGCTAATGCTACCATATCGGCCAAACTCATACCGCGACAACTCGGCTTTGAAACAGGATTTCACGTATTCGATTGCAAAAAATGCGTTATTTTTCATGGAGCGTTAATTTTAGTCTTTGCCGTATATCTTGAGCACCAGGTCATAAAACCATCGCGGACGAAATATCACAACGTACATCAAAAATACCGGGGTGATTGGAACCGGGCTAATCTCAAGAATTGAGATTACCAAAAGGACAAGAATACAGAGAATACGCATGAGTTTTCCATGTCTGGTTGAATAGAACGAATGGAAAAATTGTAGGTTAATTGGATATTAAAGGCTTTAAAAGAATAATGGGTAGTGGGTAGTGGGTAGTGGGTAGTGGGTTGAATCATGAATATTCAAGTTAAGCTCGACCTTGTTAATCAGCAGTCCGATAGCCGTATCATGAAAGATTGCCTACCACGCTCATCGTGATATTAGACCTTCCAGGTTTCCAAAACCTGGAAGGTCTATCTATTCAACCCATTACCATCGTGCGCTCTTGGCCGCCGTTGCTTTTAGCGTATCGGGGCTTTATCAATACCACGAACCGATGATGCAATCGTCCAGCCGCCACCGAAAGCCCGGTAAAGCGACACCATCGCAACACTAACCGCAGTTTCGGCTTTGGCGTGTTCGTCGCTGACTGCAAGCTTGCTGCGCTGAGCATCCAGAACGGCCAGATAATCGCCCGCACCGCGCCGATACAACGCGTCAACCAGCCGGTAAGCTTTTTCCGCCGAAGCTTCCGCTTCAGTCAATTGGCCGAAGCTATCCGTGGCGGAACGATGCGCGACGAAGGCGTTTTCCACGTCCTCCAAAGCCAGCAAAAAGGTCTTCTCGTAATTTGCCGCGACCTGATCCAGCCGCGCATCGGCGGCGGTAATGTGGGCGCGGATGCGGCCGGCGTTGAAGATCGGCGCCGAAAGGCCCGAACCCAACGCATAAACGCTATCCGCCAGACTTGGAAAACCGCCGACCGCCAGCGCGCCGAGACCGCCGCTGGCCGACAGCACCAGCTTTGGATAGAGATCGGCCCGCGCCGAACCCAGGCTGGCCGCCGCCGCGCTGACTTCGGTTTGCGCCAGGCGCAGATCCGGCCGTTGCGCCAGCAAATCGGCCGGCAACAGGTTTGGCATGGCCGGCGTTTGCTTCGGCAACGGGGCGGCGACGGCCAGCCGTTTTTCCAGACTTTCCGGCGGCTCGCCCAATAACACGCCCAAACGATGGATCAGGTTTTGTTCGGCGTTGACCAGTCGCGGCAGCGTCGCTTCGGTGCCATGCAGCAAGGTTTGCTGGCGGGCAAGGTCCGCCTCGTTAGCCAGTCCGGCTTTATGAAATACCTGCAAAGTTCTCAGCCGTTCGCGCTGAACCTCGATATTTTTTTTCAGAATGCCGGTGCGTTGCTGCGTGCCGCGCAGTTCCAGATAATTCGTCGCCACCTGGGCCAGTAGAGCGACTTGGGTCGCATGCAAGCCTTCTTGGGAGCCGGCAGCTTGAGCGGCGGCGGCTTCCGCTTCCAAATGCCGGCCGCCGAACAAGTCGATTTCCCAGCGTGCCGCCAATCCGCCGCTGACGGCATCGGCGGTCGGCGTCATCAATTTGATGCCTTGTCCGCTCGGTACGCCAACGATGCGGTCGATGCGCTTTTCCCGGCCGCCGGACAGCGAGAAATCGAGGCTGGGATACAACGCCGCTTCGGCAACGGTGACCATCGCGTTGGCTTCGCGGACGCGGGCGGCGGCGATCTTGAGATCGTGGTTGGCGGCCAAGGCTTTGTCTATCAACTCGTTCAGCAAGGGATCGTTGAAGCCTTGCCACCAAGTCTTTAGGTCGGCGGCTTGAGCATTGGGCGCGTGTTGCCATTGCGCGGGACTATCGATTGTCACCTGATTACTGACGCGGGTCGGCGTACAAGCGCTTAGCCAAGCCAGGAACAGGATGGTTAGCGGTGTTAAATATCGGTTATTCATCGTTGGATTCCGTAATGTCTAAATAAGTTTTCAGCTAAGGTTCAACGTCGGAGTGCAGGCTTCGCCTGCTTTGCAAGCAGAGCTTGCACTCCAAAATACCGGAAAACTTTAGCTCGATTACAAGTGTTGGGCTTCATTTCAGTCAGTCCAACTTACCGTTTTTAGAGTCCGCCGGCCCACGCTCCACCCTAAACCACGCCGCATACAGCGCAGGCAGGAAAAACACCGTCAACACGGTCGCCACCGTCAGCCCGCCCATGATCGCGATAGCCTGCGGGCCGAAAAAATCGTTGCGCGACAACGGTATCATCGCCAGGATCGCCGCGGCCGCGGTCAGCATGATCGGCCGGAAACGGCGCACCGTCGATTCGACGATGGCCGCCCAGGTGTCGAGTCCTGACTGTTCGTCTTGATCGATCTGATCCACCAGAATCACCGAGTTGCGCATGATCATGCCGGCCAGCGCCAGGATACCGAGTAAGGCCACGAAACCGAACGGCGCCCGGAACAGCAGCAAGGCGAAGGCGGCGCCGATCACGCCCAGCGGCGCGGTGCTGAACACCATGAACGTCCTGGACAGATTCTGCAACTGCATCATCAACAAGATTAATGTGACGATCAGCACCAGCGGAATCCAGATCAAGATCGATTTCTGTGCGGTCACTGCGTCTTCCTTGGAGCCGCCGGTTTCGATGAAATAACCGGCCGGCAAGCTGTCCTGTATCGGTTTAAGTTCCGGGATGATTTCCGCCGCCACGTCCGGGGCCATTTTGCCGTCGGCCACGTCGGCACGCACCGAGACGGCAGGGAAGCGGTTGCGCCGCCAGCGCACGCCGTCCTCGAACACGGTCTCGAACTTGACGAACTGCGACAGCGAGACCGACTTGCCATTAGCCGTGCGCACCGCGACGTCCGGCAATTCGTCGGCGGCGGTGCGCAATTCGGGACTGGCCCGCCAGACGATGTCGATCAATTTATCCTGTTCGCGCAATTGCCCGACCGGGATGCCGGCGTAATGCGCCTGCAAGGCTTGCGACAGGCTGGCCGTCGAAACGCCGAGGGCGCGGGCTTTGTCCTGATCCAATACCAGGCGGAACGACGGCATGCGCTCGTGCCAGTCGTCGTTGACATCCACGGTGCCGGGATGGTTGCGCACGACTTCGGCTACCCGGTCGGCAATGCCGCGCACGATGTTGGGGTTCTCGCCGAGCACCCTGAACACCAACGGATAATCCATCGGCGGCCCGACATTCAAGCGCTTCACCCGGCCGCGCACAGCCGGAAAATCCGTCGCCAGAATCTGCCGGACGTGCTGCATGACCCGTTCGCGCGCCACATTATCCTTGGTCATCACCACCAATTCGGCCAGATTGGTATTCGCCAATTGCTGCACGATCAACATGAAAAACCTCGGCGTGCCGCTGCCGATATAGCCGGCGACGTGTTCCACGTCCTCGTCCTTGGCTAATAGCGCTTCCATGCGTTTGGCGGCGGCTTCGGTTTGCTCGAACGAGCTGCCCTCCGGCAGCCACAGGTCAACGATGACTTCCGGCCGGTTGGACAGCGGGAAGAACTGCTCGGGGACATGGGTTAACGCCACGACGCCGAGGCCGAACAACGCCAGCGTGGCGATAATGACTTTCTTACGGTGCGCCACGCAGGCATCCACCCAGCGGCGCAATCGGTTGTAGAACGGCGTGTCGAACAAGTCGTGGATAGGGCCATCGGCGTTGGCATGCACCTTGAGTATTAAAAGTCCTAAATACGGGGTGAACACCACCGCGCCTATCCACGACAATATCAGCGAAATGCCGACCACCTGAAAAATCGCCACGGTATATTCGCCGGCCGAGGATTGCGCCAAACCCACCGGCAAGAAACCGGCGATGGTGATCAAGGTGCCGGTCAGCATCGGAAAGGCCGTGGCAGTATAAGCATAAGTCGCGGCGCGCATCCGGTCCCAACCTTCTTCCAGTTTGCGGGCCATCATCTCGACGGCAATCATCGCATCGTCCACCAACAGGCCGAGTGCCAGGATCAATGCGCCCAATGAAATCCGTTGCAGATCGATGCCGCACAGCAGCATGACCAGCAAGGTGGCGGCCAGCACCAGCGGCACGGTCAGCGCCACCACGGAACCGGTGCGCCAGCCCAGGCTCAAAAAGCTGACCACCAACACGGTCGCCAAGGCTTCGAAGAACGTACGGCCGAATTCCGCCATCTGGTTTTTAACCACATGCGCTTGATTGGCGACCGGCTCCACGTCCATGCCCAACGGCAACTCGGTTGCTATGCCGGCCAGAGTATCTTCCAGGGCTTTTCCCAGGTCGATAACGTTGCCTTTTTTGTTCATCGTCACGCCGAGGCCGAGGGCCGGCTTGCCGTTGAAACGCATCTTGAATTCCGCGGGATCGACATAACCGCGCGTCACCTTGGCAAAATCGCCGACCCTGAAAGTGCGATTTTCGATGCGCACCGCCATATTGGCGACGCTATCTTCCGAGTCGAACGCGCCGGTCAGGCGAATTGGCAGATTGCGCTGCGCGGAAAACACCGTGCCGGCCGGCGCCATACCGTTCTGCGCCTGCAAGGCCTGGGCGACTGCCGCCGTATCCAGGCCCAGTTTAGCCAGCTTCTTGTCGGAAAATTCGACGAAAATCTTTTCGTCCTGCACGCCGATCAGATCGACTTTCTCGACATCCTTGACCCGCAATAGCTGCTGCCGGACCGAATCGGCCGCCAGTTTCAGGTCGGCATAACTAAAGCCTTCGCCGGAAAAAGCGTAGATCAAGCTATAGGTATCGCCGAATTCGTCGTTGAAAAACGGCCCGATGCTGCCGGACGGCAGCGTCATGCGGATGTCGTCGACCTTCTTGCGCACTTGATACCAAAGCTCGGGGATCTGCTTGGGCGGCGTATCCTCGCGGGGCGTGACGAAAATCACCGATTCGCCGGGTTTGGAATAACTGCGCAAATAATCCAGGTTAGGCAGCTCCTGGATTTTCTTTTCCAGCCTGTCGGTCAACTGCTGTTCGACTTCCAGCGCGGTGGCGCCGGGATAGAGGGTCTTGACCACCATGATCCGGAACGTGAACGGCGGATCTTCCTGCTGGCCCAGCCGGTAATAAGCGAATAGGCCGCCGATCACGACCAGCGCGATCATAAAACCGGTGAAAGAGCGGTGTTTAAGTACCCACTCGCTGAGGTTGAAGGCTTTCATAGTTGTTCCTTGCTGCCGTGATTGTTAGGCAATCCCTGTTGTTCCGGCAAGCGGACAGCCTGCCCTTCGGCCAGGCGCTGGACGCCGGCGCTGACCAGCAATTGGCCGGCGGCGAGTCCTTCGGCGGCAATGCGTTCGCCGGCCAGCGTTTCGCCCAGCCGAACCGGCACGGATTTGACGGTAGCGGCCTGCTCGTCGATCAGCCAGACCGAGGGATGATCGGGCTGGTTTTGCGAGGTATAAACGGCGGAAAGCGGGATGGCGATGCGGGAGGCGCTGTTCGCGTCGATATGAACCGTCGCCGTCATGCCCAATTGCGCGGCGTCCATGCCTTCGAGCAAGGTTGCCTTGACGCGATAGGTGCGGCTGGCCGGATCGGCGGCCGAGGCGATTTCGCGAATTCTGGCCTTGAGCCGCCGATTGTCGTCGGACCATAAAGACACGTTAACGGCTTGTTGGCGCTGGATTTCTTGTAGGCGATGCTCGGGAACGTCGAAATGAATTTCCTTTTCGTCGAGCTGGGCCAGAGTCGCCACGGCCTGGCCGGCCGCCAGCACTTGCCCGGCTTCGACAGCCAACGCCGTTACTACGCCGTCGCGGTCTGCATGCAATTCGGTATAGTTCAGTTGGTTAAGCGCCTGGCCCAATTGAGACTCCAGCGCCGCCGTCCGCTCCCGCGCCGTGTTGTAAGCGGTTTCGTGCCGCTCGAACTCCGGCGGACTGATGACTTGCTGAGTCAGCAGTTCGCGGTATCTCGCCAAGTCGTCCCGCAGGAAATTACTGTCGGCCTGCGCGGAAGCCAGCTGAGCCTTAAGCCCCTGCACGGCGAGGTTGTAATCGTTGCCGTCCAATATCGCCAGCAGCTGACCTTTACGAACTTGGTCGCCAACGTCCACTTTCCGTTCCAGCAGTTTACCGGCCACCCGGAAGGATAACGGCGTCTCGATTCTTGCCCTGACTTCCCCGGCAAAATGCTTAGCGCCAGAGGTGGCGGGTTCACCGACTCGAAACACTTTGACCGGACGGGAGACGGCTTGCGTTTGTTCGTGCCGATCGCTGCATCCGGCGCTTATCGTCAGCGTCAGCGGCAGAACCAACACGGACAGGAGGCGGCCTTTGATTACGAACCGGGATTGAAGCCGGTCGCGGGCGGTCGACATAAACGGAGTTTTGAATTTCGGCATTTTGTTTCCTCTATCGGTAAATGGCGCGGTACTGGACGGGTTCAAGTAAATCCGGGTCTGCATTAGGAACTGAGTCAATGGTTTGTGTGATGCGCTTGCTAGCAGAGCGACGGCCGCCGAATCTCATGACTTAGCGTCACGCCCGAATATCAATAACGTGGATGTTGCCGAGGCGTAGAGCCGGCCTTCGGCATCGATCAGACGCGCATCGGCAAAGGCTGCTCGCCGCCCCAAGGACAGGACGTTGCCCTCCGCCCTCAACAGCCCCGTGTTCTTGGTAATTGCCTTGTGATAGGAAATCTTCAATTCCAAGGTCGTATAAGCCTGTTTCTCGGTTAGCTTGGAGTGGACCGCACAGCCGCAGGCGGAGTCCAGCAGCGTTGCCGCATAGCCGCCGTGAACGGTGCCTAACGGGTTATAAGCATGTTCGCCGGGCTGGCCGGCAAATACAGCTCTGCCGAGATCGACGTCCACCAACTCGAAATCCAGCGACACTAGAATTCCCGGCTTCCGCCCTGAGGCCATCAGGGCGCGCAACTGGTCTAAGCCGTTGAGCTTGGCATTGGTTTGGTTTATGAGACTCATCTTAATAGCGCTCCTTCCCGGATTTGCTTGATTTCAGTATACGCAGTCATTTTGGTTTTTTAAAAGTGGATCATGTCGTTATCTTTATATTATTCAGACCACTGGCAGCTGATTAAACTTGCGCAAGCTCTTGTCTACCATGGCTTCTGGGAGGAAACGGCGCAGGAAACGCACTTGGCTTGCTTGTTTTCCTGCGGTATAGCGCAGTCTCGGTACTGCCGTAGTCGCCGCTTTTACCACCGTATCGGCTACCACTTCAGAAGCATCACCCGCATTCACCCCATTCCGCATTAGCGCTTCCATGCCGGTACGCACCGAATCATAGACGGCAAGCGGCTGATCGGGCTTTGTTATGCTTTCTTCGAACGAGGTCCGAGTAAATCCCGGTTCGACCAACACAACCCGAATTCCGAATGTGCGCAGTTCGTGGTCGAGCGATTCGGAATAGCCTTCAACCGCATGCTTTGTCGCGGCATAGAGCGCGCCGTAAGGAGATGGGATCAGCCCAAGGACCGAGCTGATATTGACTATCCTTCCTTGCTTTTGACTGCGCATGGTTGGCAACACGGCGTTGGTCACGCGGGTGATGCCGAACACGTTCACATCGAACAAGGCCTGGGCCTGTGCGGTGGATGACTCTTCCGCCCCGCCAAGAAGACCAACGCCGGCATTGTTGACCAGCAGGTCGATGCGCCCTGCCTGATTCAAGACCTCGGCTATCATGTTCTTTACAGACGCTTCGTCGGTCACATCGCAGGTCAGCATCGTGATGCCGTCGGCACTTGCTACCGTCTTGCGGCTGGTTCCGAATACGCGGTAACCCGCTTGCCGAAGCGCCTTGGCCGTTGCCAGCCCAATGCCTGAAGAGGCACCTGTTATTAAGGCTACACCAATGTCTTTATTATTCATGTCAAATCTCCTTGGGGGTGGATAGTCTGTCGACTAAGTGTTACTATCATTTTGAAACTAATATACTATCAATTTGATACCAAGTCACTACTAAAATGATATGAACGATAAAAATATTTGCGATGACCCTTGCCCTATTGCGCGCAGCCTGGCTTTCCTCGGCGACGCGTGGATCCTATTGATTCTGCGGGATGCACATTTGGGCCTCACCCGCTTCGATCAGTTTCGGAAAAGTCTGGGCATCGCGCCGACGATCCTGACCCGGCGGCTGGCTATGTTAACGGAGGAAGGCATGCTGGAAAAACGGCTCTACTCGGAGCGTCCTCCGCGAGAGGAGTATGTGTTAACTGCCGCCGGCCGCGATTTTCTGCCGGTGCTGGTCATGATTGGCGCCTGGGGACACCAATACCGCGGCGGCGGCCGGTTGGTGCGTATTCAGGATGCCGAAACGGGAGAGGAAATTAAACCGGTGGCTATTGATGAGGTCACAGGGGCAAAGATCGGGACTCGCCCGTTACGCTTTGTCCTGCCGGATGGCGATTGATGGCACGATGGCTCGTTCCCCCTTTAATTATAGTCAAGTGCGTAATTCGCTATAAAAACCTCCCTCCGACAGGAACTCTATTATCTGCAACAGCGTCGGAAAGTCGTCATGCCGGCAGGGATGCCGGCATCCAGTCACAGGGACGTGAAATTTTAAAATACCATCCGCTTTCATTAAAGCTGAGTTGAGCAGCTTGCCTGCTCAAACGAAACTTATGCCCTTTGGGTATAAGCATCCGAAAAGTCACAAGTTACCGTCCATGGCGCTGGGTTCCGGCATCCCTGCCGGAACGACGAACTTGGGAAATTCGTGGGCATAGCTCAGGGACATTCCTTTTGGTTTTTTTAGTGAATTAGGAAATTAACTATAACTGATTCATGCGCATCTCGATTTTTTCTGTTCACCAGCGCCGCTCTTCCTGCAACAGCTGGATCAATTCAGCCTTACGAACAGGACGGCTGACATAATAACCCTGGGCCAGATCGCAGCCATGGGCGCGCAGGAATTCGAATTGCTCTTTAGTTTCCACACCTTCAGCAACGACTTCGAGGCCGAGCTTTTTACCCAACGTGATGCTGGCCTCAACAATAGCCGCATCGTTGGCATCGGTGGTCAGGTCGCGGACAAAGCTCTGGTCGATCTTAAGCGCGTCCAGCGGGAATCGTTTAAGATAAGACAGCGATGAATAGCCGGTGCCGAAGTCGTCGATCGCAATGCGGACACCCAGCGCCCGTAATTTTTTAAGAATATCGGCTGCAGCAGCCGGGTCCTGCATGACGATATTTTCGGTCACTTCCAGTTCCAGTGCATTCGGTGGCATGTTTTCCTGCTTCATGATACGGCTGATCTTGTGCAACAGCTCCGGATCGCTGAACTGGGAACCCGATACGTTAACCGAAATACGCATATCGCGAAGTCCCATTTCCTTAAATTCGGCACAGGCTCGGCTCAACATCCATTCTCCGACCGATATGATTAATCCGGACTCTTCCAGCATCGATACAAACCCGGACGGAGATACCAGGCCGCGTTGCGGATGTTGCCAACGAATCAGTCCTTCCATTGCCACAATGCGGCCGGTGCTAAGCTCTGCCTGCGGTTGGTAATAGGCAACAAACTCGTTACGTCTAAAGGCCAGGCGCAAATCTGTCTCCAGCATCAGCAATTCATGGCTGCGCGCATTCATATCCGGCGCATAAAAACGGTATTGGTTATGGCCCGCTAAGACGGCCCGGTACATGGCCGTGCCGGCATTGCGCAATAAGTCTTCAACACTGGAGCCATCGTGCGGATAGAGTGCAATACCACTGCAAAAGGTGATGTAGGCTTCCTGCGCACCTAGCGACATCGGGCGCTCAAAAGCGGCATAAATTTTACGCAGTACGGCTAATACGTTTTCCGAACGCTCCAGATCGCCCGCGATGATCGCGAACTCGTCGCCGCCGTGACGGGCAATAGTATCGTTAGGGCGCAACGCCGCTTGCAGCCTGCCGGAAATTTGCTGGAGCAAGGCATCGCCGACCGCATGGCCCCAGCTGTCATTGATCCGTTTAAAGTTATCCATATCCAGAAACAATACGCCAACGGATTTATTGGCGTGCCGGGCGCGCTCTATTTCCGCACTCAAGCGGTCCATCAGCAGAACCCGGTTCGGCAGGCCGGTTAACGTATCGTGGGTAGCCTGATGCCGCAGTTCGGCTTCAAAGCGTTTACGTTCGGAAATATCGCGGGCAATCGTGGACAGGTATTCAACATTGCCGGCGGCGTCGCGATGCACCAGCAGGACTTGCGACACCGGGACTTCTATTTCGTCCACGCGCCGCAGTGCGGTTTCTCCGGACCAACTGCCGGTACGGTAGGCAATAGGCCATGCTTCGCTTTGCAATTGCTGCTTTATGCGCTCGGGGAACAGCTCGGTCAGGCAAAATTTACTGAGATCCAACTTGGAATCGATGCCCAGCAAGCGATAACCGGCATTATTCAGGTAATGAACGCAACCATCGGGATCGAGAATCGCGACCAAGTCAGTGGTGGCTTCCAGAATAGCCACCAGTTGGGCGCGTGCTTCTTCGGCTTTGACCCGCTCTGTAATATCCCGGCCGGTAGAAACCAGATGAGTCACCTGCCCCTGCTCATCTTTCAACGGCGCGATGACTTTCTCTTCATAAAACAACTCGCCGTCCTTTCTGCGGTTGATTAAAGTTCCCCGGAATATCTCGCCTTTAGTCAGCGTTTGCCAAATAGACTGATAAAACGCCCGATCATGGCGGCCGGATTTCAATATTGAAGGTTTATTACCTATGAGTTCAGCCCGCCCATAACCGGTCATTTGTTCAAAGGCCGGATTGACATACTCTATAAAGCCATCGGGATCGGTAATAAGGACGCCGTTGGCGGCTTGCTCGACCACCAAGGACAATATCCGCAGCTTTTGTTCGGCCAAGCGACGCTCCCGGCGCTGCTGAGCTTCCTCAAGTTCGCGCGCCACAGCCGGCATCAGGCGGGACAGGTTACCTTTCATGACGTAGTCCTGGGCGCCGGACTTCATCGCTTTCACGGCCGTATTTTCGCCGATCGTGCCCGAGACAAAGATAAAAGGAAGATCAATATCGTGCAGTCTTACCACTTCAAGAGCCCGCATACCGCTTAAGTGCGGCATCGTATAATCGGACAGCACAATATCCCAATGTTGTTGCAGCGCTTCGGTTAAAGCCGGTTCGGTCTCAACCCGTTGCCAATCGACAGACCGCCCGCCTTCTATCTCCAGTTGATCGACTAACAGCAAGGTATCGTCTTCGGAATCTTCAACAATCAGTGTGCGCAATGGCTGTGCCGTATCTATCCGTTTCTGCATAACATCACCTTTTTTTACAATCCTGACAGTGGGGCGGCGGTTGATTGAGTAGTATCCAGTAAATGCCAAGCTGGCCGGCGGCCTGAACGAATTCGTCGAAGTCGACCGGCTTGCGCACATAACTGTTGGCGCCCAGCATATAGCCTTTGAGCCGGTCTTCATCTTCATTGGACGAGGTCAGCAGGACAACCGGCAACAACCGGGTTTCTTCATGGGCGCGGATGCGGCGCAGTACTTCCAGGCCGTCGATCTTGGGCAGTTTCAGGTCCAGCAGCACAACCAATGGCAAATCGTTGGGGTCGCGTCCGGCATAAGCCCCGGTGCCGAACAGGTAATCCAGCGCTTCGGCGCCGTTATGCGCCACGACTATGGTGTTGTCGATCTTGTTTTTCTCGAATGCATGCAGAGTCAGTTCCTCATCATCCGGGTTGTCTTCTACCAAAAGAATGACCTTATTGTTCATAAATGCCCCTTAGCTTCCAAGGTAAAATAAAAGGCCGCTCCTTTTTCGACCTCGCCTTCGGCCCAAATGCGCCCGCCGTGTTTATGAATAATGCGTTGCGCGGTCGCCAAGCCGATGCCGGTACCGGAAAATTCGCTGGTCTCGTGCAGGCGTTGAAAAGCGCCGAACAGTTTTTCGGCATAAGCCATATCGAATCCGGCGCCGTTGTCGCGGACGAAATAGACCTGGTCGCCGTCCTGCTCGCACCTCCCGAATTCAATCCGGGCATCGGCCCGCTTGCCGGTGAACTTCCAGGCGTTGCCGAGCAGATTGTCTAGCACGATGCGCAATAAGCGGGCATCGCCCCAGGCAGTAACGTCCGGTTGAATTATGCACTGCACGTTGCGCTCCGGCTCCTGCCGACGCAGCTCGTCAATGACTTCGTTTGCAATCGCGCTCAAATTGATGTCTTCGCGTTTCAGCTCCAGCCGGGTAATCCGCGACAGTTTGAGCAAGTCGTCGATCAGTATCGCCATGCGCTGGGCCGCGGCGCGTACCCGATTCAAACGATCCCGGCCTTTTTCGTCGAGACAGCCGGTATATTCGTCGAGCAGGATGCGGCTGAAACCGTCCACGGCGCGCAACGGCGCGCGCAGGTCATGGGACACGGAATAGCTGAAAGCTTCAAGCTCGTGGTTGACCGATTCGAGAACCATAGCCCGCTCGCGCAATGCGGTATTTAACTGCTGGATATGCTGCTCGGCTTCTTTACGTTCGCTGATATTTTCAATGATGCCGTCATAATAGATATTGCCGGCGCTGTCTTTTTTCATAACGGCTGTTACAGATGCGGAAAACTCTCGCCCTTTTAGCGTAACCAGCGGTATTTCTTCGTTATCGACAAATCCCTGTTGCTTGATTTTATCCAAAAATACTCGCCAGCAATCCTTATCGCGACATAAATTAATGATCGGAAAAGTCTGTAATTGCTCGGCGGACTCTGCTTCGAACATGGCGGTCATGGCCGGATTGACTTTGGAGAAACATCCGTTAGCCGCCCTGTGACGATAAACGCCAACCCGTAGATTATCGACCAGCTCTTGATACTTGGCTTGCGCCTCCCGCTGCGCCTGCTCGGATTGTTTGCGCGCCGTAATGTCCCTGATGATGCTGATGACGAACAGCTCCCGCCCTATCTTCAATGGGCTTAAATTGATTTCTACCGGCAATTCGCCGCCATCCTTGCGCCGGCCGTACAGATCGAGACCGACGCCCATCGGACGCACTGCCGGGTTCTCCGCATAATCTTGCCGGTAATCCTTGTGATGGCTACGAAAACGCTCGGGTATCAACAATTCGATCGGCTGATTGAGTAACTCGTCGCGGCTATAACCGAACCAAAGTTCGGCCTGCGCATTGACTAGTACGATACGCCCTTCAGCATTGACGATGACAATGGCATCGGGCGCCGATTCTAGTAAGCCCCGAAAACGGGCTTCGCTGGCGCGGCGCTCTTCTTCCGTCTGTCGCCGCCGTATGCGGTAATGAGCGATGAACCAGCTGAGTATGCCTAATAGCAAGGATAGTGCTATGAAGGCAAATACCCTGGCTTGCATCACATCTCCGGCAAAGAATTTTTCAGCCGGTATGCGGGCGACCAATAACCAGCGCTCATCGCCGCTGACAATATGTTCGCGAATATCGCCGAACAGCGCTTTCGGCAAGATTTCGCCGTAAGTGAATAAATCGCCGTTGACCATGAACTGCTGACGTTCGGGATGTTCGATAATCGAGGACCACGCCTCGCCATAGTCGTTGGCGAAGACTCTATTCTTGCGCTCCGGATACATGAAACTCCATTCGTCTTCAGGGCGGGGACCGACCAGCCAATAACCTTTGCCGTTCAACAACCATAGATTGCCGATACTTTGCTGGGAGATTGTCCGAAGCCGGTCAATCAATCGTTGCCCCCGATAATTAAGCAGGATAATGCCGCGTTTTTGTCCGTGTTGATCGAACACCGGCGTGCCGAACCGGATCACCGGCTTGATCGGCTGATCGATCTTATTGTGTTCAATGGTAAGATCGAATGAAGAAATGTAGATAGAGTCTTTATTCAGGGCCAGCGCTTGCTCGACAAAGTAGAGGTGCGACCTGTCCTGCAATTCCCTGGCCGGTTCAACAACCGGCTGCCCCTGGTTCCGGTCAATGCGTACTTTTTCCCGTCCTTTCTCATCCAGGAATAATATGCGCTCGTAGAGCGTCCGGTATTTAATGAAGGCGAGCAAATCGGTGCTCAAACGCTCCAGGTTCTGGGGGGATTCCCGTTCAAGCCAGTCATGCAACACCGGCTGGTCCCTTAGATAAAACATATCGTCGTGCACGATGCGCAACTCTTCGCTGACGAATTGATTAGCCACTTTTATAGCCTGCCGTTCTTCATCGTGGATGAAGGACAGCATTGATTTTTCTTGGGCTTTGTAGACACTCCACAAGGCGATAGCCAAGATCAGTGTTAACAGCGTCCATATGAGGAGGAACTGGCGGATTATCGGCCAATGTTGCTGATTCGGGTTTGAGCTAAAAAACTTACCATTCATAGTGGCTACCACCATTTCAGTTTGTCGTTTTTAAGGTCGCGCTAAATCAGTGTAGGGATGTTTTCGAACACTTCCATGGAAGTTATACTTTATTGAGTTTTATTGCAATCTTGGATTTATAGGTGACTTGTCAATCACCGGCAGCCGGATCTACAACTGCCGTAACCCCCCTTGCTCCATACCATAAACAACATCGACCAAATCTAACCCGGCTTCGCGGTGAGTTACCATGATTACGGTTTTATCGATCGCAAAATCCGCCAACGCTTTGAATACATCGCGCTCGGTATCGCTGTCCAAACCTTCGGTCGGCTCATCCAGGATCAATACCGGCGCATTTTTAAGATAAAGCCGCGCCAACGCGATACGCCGCGCTTCGCCTCCCGATACGGTTACGCCGCTCTCGCCGACCCAGGTATCAAGGCCTTCCGGCAGATAACCGATGAAATTTTCCAATCCTGCGGCTTTAATCGCTGCGTTTAATTCCGCTGCGCCGGCGTTCGGCTTGGCAATTAACAGGTTTTCTTTAATCGTGGCGGCAAACAGTTGGCTGCGCTGGGACAATACGCCGAAACAGCTCATTAATTCGTCGGTATCGAATTGCTTGATATTTTGTCCGGCCAACAAAACGCTGCCTTGCTCAGGATCGTAGTAACGCATTAACAGCTGTAACAAGGTGGTCTTGCCCGAACCGCTGGGGCCGACAATAGCGATTTTGCTGCGCTGCAAAATAGCCAGGCTGATATTTTTCAGCACCCTGCCCTGTTGGTCCGGATAGCGAAAGCTCACATCGTTTAACTGCAAATCGTATTTGTCCGGCAACGGTAACGGCTGCTTCGGCTGGGTAATGGTCGGCGGCATTTCGGTCACCTGCCTGATGCGCCGGGCGGCTTTTTGGGTTTTTCCGAGCATTTGCATGGCTTGCGGCAAGGGCATGACTAATTCAAAAGCAGCAATCACGCAAAATACGACTACAGCCGAGTCCGGCCCCGATAACAGGCCGTCTTTAAACGCAATCGCCGCAAGCACCAACGCCATTAATAATGTTATCTGCGACAGCAATAAACCGAATGCCGAGGAGATCGCCGACAAGCGGTTATTCTGCCTCTGGATGCTAATCATCAAATCGGAAAGCTGCTCCAGCTTATCGCTAAATCGCCGGTAAGCCTGGTTAGCGATTAAATCCGCCAGCCCTTGAATCATATCGAGTTGCCGAATCCGGAAATTTGCCGCCAATACGACGATTTCTTCCGCGCCGGCGCGTCCCAAGCGATTGAAAATCCACGGCGCCCACACCGAGGCAATGATCAGCATAAGGCCGGTAGTCAGGCTGACGAGCGGCGCATAGAAAGCCAAAAACGCGGTAACGGCGGTTACGCCAATCGCCGCAACAACGGCGGGAGCCAGCAAGCGCAAATACAGTGCATCCAACGCGTCTATATCCGCCGTCATCCGTGACAGTAAATCGCCGCTACGTAGTGTCGACAAACGCCCCGGAGCTAACGGAATAAGCTGCCGGAAAAACCAGCTGCGTATTCCGGCTAGCACACGGAAAGTCGCTTCGTGCGTCACGACCCGCTCGCCGTAGCGGCCCAAAGTGCGGGTGATCGCCAAAGCCCGTATTTGCGCGGCCGGCAGCATGAAATTAAAGGCCAGCGTATTGCCGTCAATAGCGATTAGTCCGGCTATCGCAGAAGCGCTGATAAACCAGCCTGATAAAGTTAATAACGCGATAGAAGCCAATGCGGTCAGCAATGCCAGCAAAATTCCGCCCGCTAACCAGACTTTATGCGGTTTGAATAATTTCAGGAAGAAATATAAATCTTTCATGATACCAACCGTCCTTGCTGTAACTCTATCCGCCTATCCATTCGCCGAATCACTTCCGGGTCATGACTGGCGATAATCAGGGTTTTATCTATAAACAATTGATCGATCACATCCAATAACAGCGTTTTGTTGGCGGCATCGAGATTGGCGGTCGGCTCATCCAGCAAGACAATGTCGGCATTTTTTAAAAACGCCCGTGCCAACCCGATTCTTTGCACCTGTCCGCCTGATAAGCCATAACCCCGTTCGCCAACTGAAGTGAGCAAGCCATCCGGCAATTGTGCGCTGAATTCAGTGACGCCGGCCGCCTGTGCCGCATTAACAATGCGTTGTTCGGACGCATCGGGATCGGCCAGAGCGATGTTGTCTTTGATGCTGCCGTGGAAAATGTAGGCGTTTTGGCCCACCCATGCGATGACTTTAGCGGCAGAGTCCCGGTCAACCGTTTGGCCGTTAAGCAATACCCGGCCTTCTGTTGCTGGTTCAAAACCTAATAACAGGTTTAACAGCGTCGTTTTTCCCGCGCCGGACTCGCCGACCAGTGCAATTTTTTCACCGGCGGCAATGCGCAGGTTGATGTCCGTCAACACTTGCCGTTTGCCGTACCGTTTGCTGACGTTATTTAATTCGACCAGAGAATTAGCTGCCGCATCGTTCGCGGTTGATCCGGCTGTTTCCACAGCCCCTGTATCTTGTTCCAGTATCGTTAAGATAGCGTCAGTCGCGCCCAATGCCGCGGCCCGGTCGTGATAATTAATCGCCAATTGCCTGAGCGGCATAAAAAACTCAGGCGCCAACAACAGAACGAATAGCGCTTCACTTAGCTCGATATGCTCGGCCGGGCCGAAATGAACCAGTCCCAATAAGCCCAGCCCGACATAGACGGCCATCAGGGCAACCGCAACCGCGCTAAAAAACTCCAGAATTGCCGATGATAAGAACGCAATGCGCAAGACTGCCATGGTTTTTTCCCGGAAACCATCGGCAATTTTGTTAATGTTGACTAACTCTTGGTTAGCCTGGACGAACAGCTTTAATGTCGTCAATCCTTGCAATCGATCCAAAAAATAACCGCTCATTCTTGCCATCGCCAAAAACTGGCTGCGATTTGCAGAAGCAGCGCCGATGCCGACTAAGGCCATAAATATCGGCACCAGCGGCCCGGTCGCTAAAAAAATCAAGCCGACCACCCAATTGACCGGCATGACCACGATAATCATGATCAGCGGCAATACGCCGACGATCATTTGTTGCGGTAAATAACGCGAAAAATAGTTTTCCAGTGCGTCAACCTGTTCCAGCGTAACAGCCGCCAATTCGCCGCTTTGGCGTTGTTTGATCCCGGCCGGACCCAAGGTTAAAAACTTGTCGAATAGTTGCTGCCTTACCGATGCCCTGACTTGCGCTCCGGCTTCGAATCCCCAAATTTGTTGCAAATAAACGCAGACGCTACGCAGGATGAAAACGGCTGCCAGCACTACCAACGGTGCGATTAACGCCGGCCACGGCAACTTGTCGATAATGACGCCTTGCAGGATATAAGCCAGCGCTGCCGATTGAACAATCACGCCAAAACCATTGCTAATGCCTGCAATCGCGGCCAATAAAATGGGCTTACGAACGGCTTTGCTTTGTTGCTTTAGCCAGCCGGCACAAATTTTCTCTCGGACCTTGTTTTTGTCGAAATAGGCTTGATTGTCTGTTTCTGTCAGTTGCACGGAGTTCTGCCATTTGTTTTATTGAAGACAAGCATAACACAGCGGCTTTATCGTTCTCGAACTCCGGCATAGAAACGATAAAGACGCATACGACATTGTTCAGCTTAAATTTATTCAAGGCGTTATATAATGACGATACTGCTCTAAAGCTCAAGAGCGCTTAAATCGGCTTCATCAGAAGCCTCATACAAACTAACCAAGGTTATTTTCATGAACAAGAAATTATTGCCGATAGCTATAAGCTCAGTCCTTTTGACTGCTTGCGTCACCGATCCTTACACAGGACAATCCAGTCTAGGTAGCACAGCTATAGGCGGGGGATTGGGAGCGGCGGTCGGCGCCGGCGCGGGAACGCTGTTCGGCGGCAACGATCTTAAGAATGCCGGATTAGGCGCTTTAGCCGGCGGTCTCGTCGGCGCGGCTGTGGGAGCGTATATGGATCACCAACAACAAGAAATGCAGCAATCGTTGCAAGGCACCGGCATTGAGGTGCAAAGAACAGCGGAAAACACGCTTAACCTGACTATGCCAAGCAATATTACGTTTGCGTTCGATTCGGCAAATTTAACAGCGCAAGCCCAAGGCGCTTTGGATTCGGTAGCGAAGGTATTAAATCAATATCCCGATTCGACCATCAATGTAACCGGCCATACCGATGATAAAGGTAAAGACAGTTATAACCAGGTCTTATCCGAACGGCGCGCAGCCAGTGTTGCCGGTTATTTGTCGCAACATGGCGTCAATCTTTCCCGTTTGACCCAGCAAGGCATGGGCGAGAAACTGCCGAAAGTGCCTAATGCGAATGAAGCAAACCGGGCGCAGAATCGTAGGGTGGAATTGGCTATTATCGCCAACCAAAATGCCGGAGCGCAGCAAGGTTCTTCTCAACAACAAGGCTATCCTCAGCAACAAGGCTACCCACAACAGCAAGGTTATCCTCAACAACAAACCTATCCGCAGCAGCAACAGGGTTATCCCCAGCCGCCAACCTATCCGCAACAACAAGGTTATCCTCAACAGCAACCCTATCCGCAGCAACAACAATACTATTATCCACAATGACACTAAATCGCCCCGTTGTGCTCTCGTTTTCCGGCCATGACCCCAGCGGAGGCGCTGGGGTGCAAGCCGATATTGAAACCTTGGTCAGCCATCGTTGCCATGCCGCCAGCGTCATCACCGCCTTAACCGAGCAGGACACCCGGAATGTAAAAAAGCTGATTCCGCAAAGCCCGGAAGCCATTATCAATCAGGCTAATACCGTGTTGGACGACCTGCCGGTCAAGGCTTTTAAAATCGGCTTGATCGGCCACCACGAGACCGCCGCCGCCATTCATACGGTATTAAAACAGCACCCTGATATTCCGGTTGTGCTGGACCCGGTGCTGGCGGCAGGCGGCGGTGCTGAGCTGTCAAACGATAGGCTGATCGCGACCATCATCGACTTGCTACTGCCCTGCACTACCGTATTAACGCCGAATAGCGAAGAAGCCCGCAAACTGGCGGGATTGACCGACTTGAACGACTGCGGTTTGGCATTGCTGGAACAAGGCTGCGGCTATGTGCTGATTACCGGCAGCCATGAAGATACGCCTTCGGTCAGCAATCAGCTGTTCCACGACCGGCGCAGTTGGGAAACCTATACTTGGGACAGATTGCCGTTCAGCTATCACGGCTCCGGCTGCACGCTGGCCTCCAGTATTGCGGCATTGATGGCGCACGGCGTTGCGCCTTTGCAAGCGGTCACGGAAGCGCAGGAATACACCTGGAATTCACTAAATGCGGCTTACCGGCCGGGCCAAGGCCAGCACATTCCCAATCGATTTTTCTGGGTGGATGAAGAATGATTAAATTCCCTACCAGCGGTCTTTATGCGATTACCCAAACCGAGAACAAATCCGCCGACACCATTATTAACGAAGTTGCGGCAGCGATTAAAGGCGGCGCGGTCATCGTGCAATACCGCGACAAAAATCCGCTGGACGCCCCCTTTCTTGCCCGTGAGCTGGTTAAAACCTGCCACCGACATAACGTGCCGTTGCTGATTAATGATGACATCGAACTTGCCGCACGGGTAGGCGCCGACGGCGTCCACCTCGGCAAAGAAGACGGCGCTGTAGCTCAGGCAAGAGAGCGCTTAGGCAACGACGCGATTATCGGCGTTTCCTGCTACAACTTTGTCGAACAAGCCATCGCCGCCGAAGCGCAAGGTGCGACTTATGCGGCTTTCGGACGATTTTTTCCGTCCTCGTCAAAACCGCTCGCAGCACCGGCCCAAATCGAAACATTACGGCAAGCAAAGCTGGCGCTGACTATCCCGATTGTTGCGATCGGCGGCATCCTGCCGGACAATGGCGCGCAGTTACTCGCAGCCGGAGCCGATTTGTTAGCAGTCATCGGCGGAATATTCGATGATCGGCCGGAACAGTCGGCTCGGGCTTATCGGGCCTTATTCAGCCGTTAAACGCTTTAAACCAAATCGGGAAAACATAAGCATGACCGAGAACCGTAGAGCATTTATCAAGAAGTCTATTGCATTCAGCAGTTATTCGATGATGACGGCCGGCGGCTGGCTTGCCTCGACGCAAGTCAACGCGGCATGGCTAGCCGAGACGACATCAACCGACATACTGCAACAGACCTTAAAACGTTTATTCAAAGACCGGAAAATCATCGAATCCGACAAAATCGACATCCGGATTCCTAAAACGGCGGAAAATGGCGCGGCGGTCCCGATTACCGTCACCAGCAGCCTGAACAATGTTGAAAGCATCGCCATTCTGGTCGAAAAAAACCCGATACCTTTGGCGGCTAAATTTGAATTATCTCCGGACCTGGAACCCGTCGTCTCGGCCCGTTTGAAAATAGCGGAATCCTCCGCCGTGGCTGTCATCGTGGAAACTAACGAGGGTTTTTACAGCGCCAGCGAAAAAGTCATCGTCACCCCCGGCGGCTGCGAGCTTTAACATGTCGAGCATTAAAATCCGCACCAAACGCATGGACGGCAAGACGCAAATCAGGATGCTCATAGCCCATCCGATGGAACACGGCCGTAATCGCGACGCAAAAACCAACGCCTTAATCCCGGCGCATTTCATTCAGCAGTTAACGGTAGAACATAATAAAAACGTTATTATTACCGGCAACACAGGCGCCAATATTTCCAAAGATCCTTATTTTGCTTTTACGCTAAAAGGCGGCAATCCCGGCGATAAAATCACTATCAGTTGGGTGGATAACTTGGGCAATCAGGATACCCAGGATCATATTATTAGCTGATGTTAGACCTTCCAGGTTTTTACTGGAGCCGCTCCCAGCGACTCCAGTACTTCCGCCATCCATGGCAGTCGTAAAACCTGGAAGGTCTGCCTAACGCCAGGTAAGTGGCTGTCGAAATAACGACAATATGCTGCTCTAAACGCCATGATAATACCCACCCTTAGAGCCGTGACCTGCCGGCACCGATACCGGCAACGCTTTCTGCGGCAATCTTTGATAAATCGCCACGGGATTTCCATCCAACACTGTAAGCGCCTGCTTTAATAGGCTTTGGTCGAACTCAGGCATAGTTTGCGCATTGGCTTTTTGAATAAGCTTCAACGCGACCTCTAATTTCTGCTCCAGCGTTGTTTCCTCGCCCTCCAAATCGGGATGCGCTTCGATGTAAAGCGTATTATCCAACCATCCGACCTTGATCGGTTGTTTGACCATATACACCGGCGTTCCGACCGGAACCGAGTTATATAAAGCCTCAATGTCTTCAGGATACATCCGCACGCAACCGTGCGTTATCTGCATGCCTATGCCGTAAATCTTGTCGATGTCGGTGCCGTGTATCAGATAACCGCCGGGAACGCCCAGATGCAGCATATAAGCACCGAGCGGATTATGCACTCCCGGCGGAACCACGGCAGGCAGCGGATCGCCATTCGCCGCATGTTCGCGCCTGATTGATTCGGGCGGATGCCATGACGGATCTTTAACTTTTTGCACAACGCTGGTTTTGCCCAATGGCGTTTTCCAATCTTGCCGGCCTATGCCGTGAGCATAGGACATAACCTGTGGCGCAACCCCTTTTTGAGCGGGCGGATAATAATACATCCGGTATTCGGCAATATTCAGGGTAATCCCTTCGTGCGGCGTATCGGGCAAAATCCGCCTGTTCGACAAACGAACTATTTCGTCCTTCTTGATATGCCAGCGGTCGACGTCCGGGTTCAAGCGCACTATTTCCGTTTGCCCCAAAAGAAAGCGTCTTGCCACATCCAGCAAAGTCTCATTTTGTTCCGCACGGGTTAAAGGCATATCGTCATGAAATTGAGTAATGACGCTATCGCTGCTGTTTTCCGGCAAGGTATAGGTCGTGGCATTGGCAATACCGCCGGTAGCGGACAATAAAATCGAACAAGCAAGGAGTGAACGGACTTTCATGACAATAATTTTCTCAGGTTTATTAACAGGAATTTAACAGCAGACAATCTTTAAACAATTAACAGAACAACTGTCGGCGCTTGCATCCAGACACAAGGACAGGCGGTGTCGCAATTGCAGGTTTCGAAATAACTGCCTTGCAAAATCCAACTTTTGTTTTCCGGCATGCTGCCTCCTAAAACGGCTCTTTAAACGGCCTTAAATCCAACTCGTGAGTCCATGCGCTGGGGTGCTGTTTATGGATGGCCCAATACGTCTCCGCGATCGCATCGAGCTGCAACAGCCCGTCCTGGCCTTTCGCTTGAACATAGTCCGGAAATTGATTCCTGGCCCGTTCGCCATCGATCACGCCGTCAATAACAGTATGCACCACATGGATACCTTGCGGCGAGAACTCTCTTGCCATGCCTTGCGCTAACGCTCTCAAACCGGCTTTAGCGGCTGCGAATCCGGTGAATGGCGGCTTCGCTCTTAGCGACGCTGTCGCTCCGGTAAAAAATAGCGTGCCTTTTTGTTGATCTTTCATCGCGTTGATTGCTTCCTTGCCGAAGAAAAAAGCCCCCAGGCAATTTTGCTTCCAAAGCGTGGTAAACGTTTCGGTATCCGTTTCCAATAGCGGCGATGGAATATTGCTGTCCACATTGTAGACAGCAATATCAAGAGCATAATTATCCAGCCGCGCCACTTTAAACAAGTGCGCCACATCGCATTCGATTGTTGCATCGGCAAGCACTATCGTGGCCGATCCGCCTTTTTGCCTGATTTTTTCCGCTACCTGCTGAAGATTGCCTTCACTTCGGCCGGCTATATAGACGTGTAAACCTTTTGCTGCAAAATATTTGGCGAGTGTAGCGCCCAATCCTTGCTCCGGACCAACCCCAATAATAACGGCTGAACATTTTCGTACCATGCTTAATCTTCTGGATATAAATTCATTTGGATTGAATGGACTCATAGCCGCTCATGGCTTTCGCCATAAGAAACTATCAGTCCTTGGCAATTGATTATTTCCTGCCGAATATCAGCGAGAAATTATTCGCAGGCATATCAATCCGCTCTTTTAACTCCAAGCCGTGATTTTCAGCGGCCTTTTTCAAGTCTGCTATATCTTTCAAGCCCCATTCCGAAACACCGGCAGAACTCAATGTTTCATGAAACTCTTTATTGGAATCGGTAGTGAATGCGCCTTCCACCTGGAACGGACCGTAGATCAACAAAAAACCATTGTCATCCAGCAGATGCGAAGCGCATTCCATCATGCCGTTGGCAATTGAAATCGGCGCCACCTGGAAAATATTGATGCAGAAAATTGCGGCAAATGAATGCGGCTTGCCTGCATTAAACCAAGTCATAGGATCGGTTAAATCCAGGTGAGCGGGATCGGCAATATTATCGTTGTTATGATCGATAGACAGCTTCTTGATGTTGTCGAAAACGGTTTGATCCTTATCGGAAGGATGAAAATGCAAATGTTCGAAATGCGGCGCAAAATAGTTGATATGCATGCCGCTGCCGCTGGCGAGCTCCAAAACATTGCCAGGATCTTTAGGCAGCTTTTCTTTTAAAACGCCTAAAAGCGGTTCGCGATTGCGATTTCCGGCCCAGGCAACATACTCACTTAATGGATGCGGATCTAAAGGTGGCTTGTCTTGACTCATTATTAACTCCTCGTAATTGTTATGGTTAAAACTCAAGTAACTACTCAACGTATACTCAATAGAACACGGATGCCAAAAGTAGGCGCCTCTAGGCGACACGGATTAAACAGATAACCACGGATTTAAAGCTGAATTAAGCGGCTTGTCTGCTCAAACGAAACTTATGCTTTTTGGGTATAAAAACGCAAACAAACCGAGGTTCAGGCTAAAAATCCGCGTGAATCCGTCCTATCTGTGTCATCCGTGTTCCATTTTTCTATGCGCTAAATAGTTACAAATCCAATAAAGGCAAGTGCTGTGCCAGCAATTATTAAAAATATTTACTTTAAAATTCAATTGGTTGAATTTTCACATTGTCAGATTAGCGAAGCCATGCTTCAATTCGAGAAAATTAACTTCACAAAGCCATCATGAACAATAACTCCCTTTCCGATCTGACGCCTGTTTTTTTTCTGCAAACGTTCATCCTTGAACTGATGCATGCCAGCGAACAGCAGGGACAAAAACATTGCGAGCAGTTGATTGAACATATCGCCAAAACCGCCGGCTGCTTTTTTGAAGAAACCTATCGGGAAGCCGCCCATAAAAGCGAGTGGCTTGATAAAGAAAGCTATATCGAGCTGATTCTCGGCCTTAAAAACAATATCGGAGGTAAATTTTCACTGGTCTCCAGCAACCCCGATTGCATTACCGTCACCAACAGCCGTTGCCCTTTTGGCGACCGCGTCACCAATTTTCCTGAATTATGCCGGATGACCTCCAGCGTTTTCGGCGGCATCGCCGCCAGGAATTTCGGTTACGCCAAAGTCGAGATCAAACAAAGCATTGCCCGCCGCGACGGCAAATGCGAGGTTTGTATATGCACCAACCCGAACGCGGCAAAAGACCGGCCGGGCATGGAATACACCGACACCACGCCGGTTAAAGAAATGCAGGACATTAACGAACTGCACTCGCGCATTGAACAAAGCATGCAACAAATCTGGCGCAAGCAAAGCAAGCTGCCGGCAAAAAAACACCAACCGCCGGCGATTATCGCCAAATCGCCGACCATGCAAAAAATATTAAAAGCTATCGAAGTGATCTCGCCGACTCAGGCAACGGTGCTGATTCAAGGACAAACCGGCGTCGGCAAGGAACTGATTGCGCGAGCGATACATGCGATGAGCGACCGTTGCGATCAACCTTTTATACCGATCAATTGCGGCGCGATTCCGGAGAGCCTGATAGAAAGCGCGCTGTTCGGGCATGAAAAAGGCGCGTTCACCGGCGCAATCGAAGTTCATCAAGGCTATTTTGAGCGGGCCGAAGGCGGAACCTTGTTTCTGGATGAAGTCGATTCACTGTCTCCAGCCGCGCAAACCCGGCTGCTTCGCGTACTACAAGAAGGCGAACTGGAACGGGTCGGCGGCAAACAAACCTTGTCCGTTGATTTGCGAATCATCTCCGCAACCAATAACAACCTGGAAGAACTGGTTAGCCAAGAATTGTTCCGCAATGACCTGTATTACCGGATTAACGTAGTCCGCTTAAGCATCCCGCCGCTGGCCGAACGCCCGGAAGACTTGCCTTACCTGGTGCAATTGATTGTGCAGCGATTGAGCAAGAAATATAACAAGGAAATTGAATCGGTCAGCCGTGAGGTAATGCAGAAAATCCGCGCTTATCCGTGGCCGGGCAACGTCCGCGAATTGGAAAATATACTTGAACGCAGCATTTTATTCGCGACCGGCAAAGAAATGACCGAACTGGATTTGCCGCTTCCGGCCACAACAAAAAATATTGAGCAATGGAAAGATATTAAAGAACAGGCGCTTGCCAAGGCCGAGCAGGCGTTTCTTGAAAATGCGTTAAAGCAGCATCAGGGCGATGTGAAAAAAGTGGCGGAAGACATGGAAATTACGTCGCGGGCGGTTTATACGAAGCTTAAAAAGTATGGGGTTAATTTGGCGGAGTATCGTAGAGTTTAACCGGTTAGGTTTGAACGACTACAATGATCTAAGTTGTCACAACCCTAGGACTGCCATGCGCGCTTGAAAAGCTTACACTCCCTTTGGCGCGCACGGCACGCCCTACGGCGGCTGTCCGGTACCACGTTGGCATGACGGCGCTTGAACGGCGTTGTATAGCCGGAGCTTGGGAACCCGCGTGTTTGTTGACTTAATGGCAGTGACGCAGAGCGTGGGAACCCTAAGAGGAAGTTTTTTTAGCGAAATCCTTAAGAATAACTTGAGCAAGTTTTATTTTCATCAAACCGATACTAGGGCTTGTGCCGATAAAAAAGCCGGTGCCGACAAGCGTTGCAACGAATCCGCCCAAGCGTAACGGTATATCCAATACGGTATCGAGACCTTGGGTCTCGACCATGGCGATATGTTTTTTTTCAGTTCCGGCGCTGCTTTGGGCAAAACCGGCAACTGCCCGATCCCGGTCGAATGAAGCGGGGCTTACGCTAGCGGCAGCTATTGGCTGCCCAATAACACCGAACAGCATCGTTAACCCTAGGGTGAGGAAATAGTTGTTTTTGTTTTTCATCGGGTAACGCTCCTTTGTTTGTTCGACCTTTTCAATCTGCGAACCGGATAGGATATAACTCAAAACATAAGCCGCTGGGACTTACGCGGGCAACATAAAATCATCGTTACGGAGCGAATATGTGAGCATCGTATCTGCGTTTATCCGTCCAAAAGGTAACTTAACAATTGAAGCCTGTTCACCTTAACCAGTGGTTAATAATTTAGCCTCAATCGCCATCGAATATCTATTAGTACGAATACTAAGCTCAGCAGTTGTTTTTCAGTTGTAGGCAACGGATTTAGTTGTTTAATAAATCGAAAATACAGACTCGATTAAGTAGTAACGCTTACTAATTTTTACGGCACGCTATCCCGCTATCGGTATGGATAACGCAGGGCGATTACAGCGGACAAGAGCTTTAACCAGGGTTTTAGCCGCTTAAATTTTCTGCAATTTGTAATAGAGTTAGGTATAATATCCTGATAAACAAACACATTTCCCCGCGCTTACGCGCATTTCCATATCTACAACAGGTAAATCCATGTCCAACGATGTTTCTACATTACCCTCTTTCCGTGATTTAGCGCTGATTGAACCGGTGCTAAGAGCGCTGAATGATGTCGGTTATGAAACACCCTCACCCATACAAGCACAAACCATCCCGCTCCTACTAAAAGGCAAAGACGTTCTGGGGCAAGCACAAACAGGAACCGGCAAGACCGCCGCTTTCGCATTACCTATTTTGTCGCGCATCGACCTCAAGCAAAAAGACCCGCAAGTTTTGGTTCTAGCGCCAACCCGCGAGCTGGCTATTCAAGTCGCAGAAGCATTCCAACGTTATGCCGCGCATTTAAAAGGCTTTCATGTTCTGCCTATCTACGGAGGACAAGACTACACCACCCAGCTACGTCAACTGAAACGCGGCGCGCATGTCGTGGTCGGCACGCCGGGCCGGGTTATGGATCATATGCGTAAAGGCACGTTGAACCTGGACGGACTTACCCATCTTGTTCTTGATGAAGCCGATGAGATGCTGCGTATGGGCTTTATTGACGACGTGGAATGGATTCTGGACCAAATTCCGGAACAACGGCAAATCGCGCTGTTTTCCGCGACCATGCCTTCGGTGATCCGCAAAATCGCTCAGGAATACCTGAATGAACCTGAACATGTCACTATCAAGGTAAAGACCACAACGGCCGAAAACATCCGCCAACGTTATTGGCTGGTCAGCGGCGTACACAAGCTGGACGCATTGACCCGCATCCTGGAAGTCGAAACTTTCGACGGCATGATTATTTTCGTCAGAACCAAAACCGCAACCGTTGAACTGGCGGAAAAACTGGAAGCGCGCGGTTATTCCGCCGCCGCGATTAACGGCGATATGTCTCAAGCCTTACGCGAACGCGCTATTAACAACCTGAAAAACGGCAAGCTGGACATTTTGATTGCGACCGACGTTGCCGCGCGCGGACTGGACGTAGACCGCATCACCCACGTCGTCAACTATGACATTCCTTACGACACCGAATCCTATGTGCATCGTATCGGCAGAACCGGCCGCGCGGGGCGTAGCGGCGACGCTATCCTGTTTATTGCGCCCCGGGAAAGAAACCTGCTGTCCAATATCGAAAGAGCGACCAAGCAAAAAGTCGAAGAAATGGGCTTGCCTTCAACCGAAGTCATTAACAATAAACGTATCTCCCGCTTTAAGCAGAACATTACCGATACGCTGGCCGCCGAGGAACTGGGCTTTTTCAGCCAACTGGTCGAACAATACCAGCAAGAACACAATGTAACAGCATTGGAAATAGCCGCCGCACTGGCAAAACTGGTTCAAGGCGATACGCCGCTGTTAATGCAAAACCTGCCGAAAAGAGCCAAGGACAGCCGTGAAGAAAGACCGTCCAGAGACAGGGACGACAGATCGTCAAGATCGGAGCGGTCTTCAAAAGAACGCAAACCGAAACGCGCCTTCGCCGGCGGAGCGGATATAGAAATGGAAATGTACCGGATTGAAGTCGGTCATGCCCACGGCGTCAAACCCGGCAACATCGTTGGCGCCATAGCCAATGAGACCGGGATCGACGGCGACCATATCGCCCGCATCAGAATTCAGGACGACTACAGCACCGTTGAATTACCGGCGGGCATGCCGAAAGAATTATTTCAGGAATTGAAAAAAGTTCGCGTAGCCGGTCAGCAACTGAACATCTCCAAAATGGATGAAGGTGCAAAAAAAGCAGCTAGAGCCGACGACGGCGGCCCTAAGAAAGCAGATAAAAGCAAAAAAAGAGTCGGTTCAACATCCAGGCGCGCTAAACCGAAAGCTGAAGATTGATGAATTATAATTAGCACCACGAAGACACGAAGAACGCGAAGTTTTTACCCTAAGAACTTCGTGTCTTCGCGGTGCAAAATCGTACTAATTATTCCAAATACAAACGCCGCCGGCTTTTTCGATAGCTTCCAGACGCTGTTGATGAGCATCCAACTCTTCTTCCGTGCAGCGTATGATTTTTAACGGCGGACGGTCCGCCGACAAATATTTAACCTCGCTGCTCACCGCCAACTCCTCCGATCTCCCCTGTCCTTCATCCAGCAGCGAAGACTGCCCGCCGGTCATCAATAAAAACACATCCGCTAAAATCTCGGCATCCAACAACGCGCCGTGCAGATCCCGATGACTGTTATCGATGCTGTAACGTTTACACAGCGCGTCCAAACTATTGCGTTGTCCGGGGTGTTTTTTCCTGGCGTAAGTCAGCGTGTCGAATACTTTACTGTAATCCGTAACCGTACCCGTGCCATTATTCAGCCGTGAAAATTCATAATTGATAAAGCCGACGTCAAACGGCGCATTATGAATGACCAACTCGGCATCCTGAATAAACGCAATAAAATCGTCAACGACACCGGCAAAAACAGGTTTGTCTTGTAAAAACTCATTGGTAATGCCGTGAACCTCAATAGCGCCGTCATCAATTGTCCGTTCGGGATTAATGTAGACATGAAAGCGCTTGCCCGTTAAACGGCGATTAACCAGCTCCACGCAACCTATTTCAATAATCCTGTGTCCTTCTTGCGGATTTAAGCCGGTCGTTTCGGTATCGAGCACGACCAGCCGGTTTGTAAATGTTCGTTTATCCACTTATCACCTTAGGTTTTATTAATTACTTTTGTAACTACCCAGCGTATGCTCAATGGAACACGGATGAAACGGATAGTACGGATTTACACGGATTTTTAACCCAAGCCAAGTTTAAATCCGTGATTATCCGTCTAATCCGCGTCATCCTCGTTCCATTTTTCTATGTGCTAAATAGTTACTTACTTTTTAAACACGAATTCTTTAAACCGGCATTATCTCAAAACCAAGCTATCACCTCATTAATCGTTCACTGTTTTTCTGTTAAAATTTAGCCACACCGACCAAGTAACTTAAAGAAGCTATTCATTATGACCATCAAAAAAGTCCAACCCGACAAAAACAAGCTGGATAAAATCGTGACCGATGCGCGGCGCAACCAGGAACTCAGGGAGCAATCTTATCGCGGCCAAGCGCTTAAATTATACCCTTGGGTCTGCGGCCGTTGCACCCGCGAATTCGATCATAAAAACCTGACCGAATTGACCGTGCATCATAAAAACCATAACCACGACGACAACCCGTCCGACGGCAGCAACTGGGAATTATTGTGCCTTTATTGCCATGATAACGAACATTCAAGATACGAAGAGACCCGCTTTGGCGATTCAGCAACCGGCAAGTCCAGCACGCCGGCTGCCACACATAATCCGTTTGCCGATTTGAAATCTCTATTGAACAACAAAAAGTAACTATTCAGCACATAGAGTAATAGAACACGGATGCCACGGATTAAACGGATAAACACGGATTTAAATTCGGCTTGGGCCAAAGCAATCCTATCCATCCGTGTCGGCCGCATTCTATTGGTAATACGTTGAATAATTATGTATTTTCGTGCCTTTCGTGGACAATCCTTTTTTAACGCGTTTGCCGCTGATAAAAACCTTGCCGTTGGATTTCGAAACCGTTTTTACAGCCGGACTCGATCAGGTAATCCCTGAACTGGAGATAATGCTGTTCAAAATGAATGCCGTATTTAAAAGGCAACGGGATAGACGAGGCTGAATCTTTAACAAACAATTCGACAAACTCATCATGCTGGGAATCGCTTTGTTTGTTGAACGCATGCACAACCTGTCCATTAAGCAAAAAGCTTTGTCCTTGCGAAAAACAAAGCGTGATTTGAAGGCGGCTGTTTGTTTTTAGCGCCTGATTGCTGCAAATAGCAATCCCCTGTTTGCTGATGTTGAGTATTTTCACCGGCTGTAGCCGATTGAAAAAAGCGGGGGCCTTTTTAAAAACGGCATCAATGTCGTTTCTTTGGTAACGAACTTGTTTCCGGGTCGTTTTTTCCGCCATAACAATAATTTTCAAGGAATTGTGTAAAGAAGATCAATTTGATGCATCCGGATAATAAGACCAAGATTGCCCGCCCTCAATCCGTACAGTTACCTAACATCCAAGAGCGGCAAACTCATTAAACGCAGAAAACATTGTCTTGATAAGCTTGTTGTTTATACTGTCGAAGCCGTTTAACCCCTTCAAACCAACGCATAGAGCTTAAAAGCCCCCAAAGCGTTTTATTATCCATAACTTACGGCGGCGGAGAATTTATGCCAGAAAAAATTACAGCGACTTACCGCATCGTAACGCCGATGTTTATCGGCGATGCGGAGCAACATGCCAGCGGCATCAGCCCTGCCTCCGTTAAAGGCGCGTTACGCTTTTGGTGGAGGGCATTGAATTGGGGGCGATTTGTAAACAAAGCCGACAATGAACAAGACGCCCTAAAAGAATTACATACGCATGAGGCGGCTCTGTTTGGAGGTTTGCCTGAAACCGTTGATGATGAACAAACCGGCAAAAAGCGGCAACAAGGCGGACAAGGGATGTTTTTATTGCGAGTTGTCAGATCAAACAACGCTATGGCAACGCTCGATAACTGGCCGACCGCGACAAGTTTTAGCGGCTACTTAGGCATAGGATTATGGGAAAGCGGCAACAGTGCAAAAGGCAATTTTCAACCGCACCGTCAAGCCTTTGAAGAAGGACAAGACTTTAGCGTTGAATTACTGTTAAAACCGGCAATAACCAAAGACGACAAAAAGGCGTTGTTAGATACACTTAAAATATGGGGCTGGTTTGGCGGCCTCGGTAGCCGCGTAAGGCGCGGATTCGGCTCGATTGCCCTAGCGCAACTGGACGGGACCGACATGGCTTTTGCCAATGCGGATGATTATATTATGGCGATAAAATCCGTGTTAAACGGCTATACCGTTAACGGCATGGAACCGCCTTATACGGCATTTAGCGCCCAAGCCATAGCAGGGCTAGCGGCAACTAAAGCCAATGCCCGTTCAGCTCATGAAGAATTAGGGCGTTTATTCAAAAGTTACCGGGGGCAACCCAGCAGTTTACGCGGCTCGCAAAAAAGAGTGTTTGGCATGCCTTATAGCGGCGGCACACAGGAAGAGGCGGATTCAAGAAGAGCTAGCCCGATGATTTTTCATGTTCATCCTATTGCCAATAAATACAAAGGGCTGGTTTTGTCGTTGCCTGCTGTTTTTCACCATAAAGACACCTTGGCAAAAATTGATAATAGATTGTTATCCGGCTTTTTTCAGCATTTACAAGGAGTTTCATTATGGCAATAAAACACTTCCACTTCTCCCTAGGCCCGGTGCAAAGCTTTATCGCCCAAGCCCGGCGCACCCGTGATTTTTGGGCCGGTTCGTTTCTATTGTCGTGGCTTTCGGCAGTGGCGATGCAAGCAGTTAAAAAACAAAGCGGCAAGATAGTTTTTCCAGAGGCGGATGACGATTATTTGTTGTTGTGGCTGAAAAAAAACATCGAAGGCAAGAATCCACCTGAACAAGGCGGCATACCCAATCGTTTTAAAGCCGAGGTGAATGACCATTTTAAACCGGAACTGGTGGTCGATTCCGTCAACAAGGCCTGGCAAGCCTTAGCAGAGAAAGTGTATGAGGGCGATTTAAAAGCCATCGACAATGAAAACACCAAAATTATTTGGAAGAGGCAAGTTAAAGCTTTCTGGGATATGAGCTGGGTTATTACCGACGACCTGGATAACAGTTCGGCACTGGATGTGCGTAAAAACTGGCGTTCTTATTTGCCTCCCGAAGAAGCGGGGGTGAAATGTATGATGATGGCCGGCTGGCAGGAATTATCAGGAGCGGATAGACCGAATGCAGGGGGACTGGCAACATTTTGGCAGGCTGTTCGTAAAAACAGCAAAATAGGTATCAAAACCGATCTACGCGAAAAAGAACATCTTTGCGCTATTGCCTTTATCAAGCGGCGGTTTCCGCGTTATTTCAACGACGTGGCTGCGGACATGCCTAACAACTGGACTTTACACGGCTGGGAAGTCAAAGCAGGTAGGCCTTCGGTGGCTTATATGGCGGCAGTTCATTGGTTAGAGGAAGTATTAAAAATTGCCCAAGATCATGAGCATTATCCAGAAGTTGCAGATCAGCTTTGGCGCTTCCACGATGCGGCTATTGATCTGACCGACGGTAACTATAACGAATGGGATAACCAAATTGAATGCATAAAAAAATACACTACGTCTAATAAATGGAAAGCCTTGGACGGCAGTGTGTTTTTTGAAACCGCCTTGGAAAACGCCAATATTTATGCCAAGCAAGCCCAAGCGCAAAAAGTTCTCACGGAATTAAAAGAGCTGCAACGTTTGGTTCAATCTGCGTTAGCAAGTCAGGCAAAGCCTGACCTCCGCCCTGCCTCGCCGTTTTATGCAGTATTGATGATGGATGGCGACAGTTTGGGCAAGCAAATGAGCGATGGAAATAAACAAAAAACCATCGCACAGGGCTTGAAGATTTTTACTGACACTGTTCCCAACTTGGTTCAACAGCATAACGGCTTTTTGATTTATGCCGGTGGCGACGACGTGCTGGCGGTGTTACCGTTGGAAGATGCACTGCCATGCTCTCTGGCAATACGCGAAGAATATACCCGTATTTTTAAAGCCTTAAATGATGCGCAACCCGAAAAGCCGCCGGTATTCACCAGCATTTCCGCCGCCATCGAATTTGCTCACATCAAAATGCCGTTAATGAAGATACTAAAAGACGCGCATGACTTATTGGATAAAGTTGCCAAAGAGAAGTGTGGCCGCGATTCCCTGGCCGTTAGGGTTTGGAAACCGGGCGGAATGGTTTTGCAATGGACAATGCCTTGGGAAAAAGCCATTGAAGACGGCAACGAAGGAAAAAAACGTTTGGTTTTAGAACGATTAGCCGACGACTTTGCCAATGATGACGATGCCTACGGACAACTCAGCAATAAATTCCTATACAAAATCAGGGAGCGTTTTGATTTGCTAAATCCTCCCGATAAAAACGCAAAGTCCTCCGAAGATAAAGAAAAACCAAAGGAAGAGGAATTTGCCCTGAGTCAGGAGCAAGCCGTTGAACTGATGGCCGCCGAGTATTTTTCATCGGGATTATGCGAACCTTATCCGGCAGTCGACAGAATGCAACATGCCCGACACATGGTTAAGCCTTTGTTAGAACAATGCCGACCGGTTTACCGTAATGCTGACGAGCCAAACCCTGATAACTGGACGAAAGACAAAAAAGTTCTGCCCGATGCCGCCTTATTAGTCCGTTTCTTGGCGCAAAAAGGAGTCAACCTATGAACAGGCTTACTTGGCGCTTTACCGCTCTGGATAGCTGGTTTTTTAAAGAATCGCGCCCGTTCGACAGCATCGGCGGTTCCGAATTAAACAGCGTATTTCCGCCTTCTCCCGCCACCATGGCCGGAGCGATCCGTTCGGTGATCGGTAATCACCAAAACATTGACTGGAAAAGCTATCCGCAACACTATCCCGAATTGCAAAAACAAATCGGCGATAGCGACAGCTTAGGCGCTATGCGCTTAAAAGGCACATTCTTAAGCCGCAAAATTTCCGGGCAGGACTGGGAAAGATTGTACCCGGTACCGGCCCATCTTGTAGCCGCCATGGAAAAAGCCGAAATCAAGGAACTGCATTTTTTGCAAGTCGGCAATCCGGTACATTGCGATTTAGGCGAACAAGTTTGCTTGGCTGTTGCTCCGGTAAAGGGCATTAAAACCCTGGAAGATTATTGGCTAACCCAAGCAGGATTAAATAAAGTTTTAACCGGGCAATTACCCGATAAGACCGAACTGATAAAGTCGGATGATCTTTTTCACAGCGAAGCGCGTTTAGGCATAGCCAGAAGCAACCAAAGCCGTACCGTTATCCAAGGCAATCTCTACCAAACCCAACATATTCGCCCTAAAGCCCAGCTTGCCGTCGAAGTCGATATTGATGGTTTGGATGGGGTAGATTATCCAAACTCAGGTATTGTGCGCTTAGGCGGCGAAGGACGCGGAGCCGCATTTAGCGTAGTTGTGGCAAACTCAGGCTTGGCATCCCCAGACTTTCCGGCAACTAACGCGGCAGACATTAAACTGGTGTTATTGTCAGCCGTAGCTATATCGCAGAAAGAATCTTACGCTCCACTACCCGGTTTTAAGCAAACAGAACAACACGGCAAAACCGTCTGGCGCGGAAAAATCGGCAGCACGGATTTAACCCTGCATTGCGCCATCATCGGCAAAGTCCTGCGCGAAGGCGGTTGGGATTTGCGTAAATTCCAAGCCAAACCGGTGCGCAGCCTGATTCCGGCCGGCAGTGTTTTTTACTGCACCGTTAACAGCGACATAAAAACAGCAATCGATGAGCTGCAAGCCGGTCAACTCAGCTGCAATCCCCTCGATACAGCCTTAGGACGCGGATTAATAACCGCCGCACCCTGGTTTAAACACGACAGCATAGACAACAAGGAAAACCACTCATGACAACAACGGCAATTTTAGGTTTACTCGCGCAAACATCGATTCATGCGGGGGCAGGTTCGCAAACCGGCATCATCGACTTGCCCATCCAACGCGAAGGCCATAACGGTTGGCCCTGCGTGTTCGGTTCGGCGGTTAAAGGCGCATTGCGGGACAAGGCCGAGCAGCAAGTTATAGCAGGACTGCCAGCCGATAAAAGACCAAAAGATGCAAAAAGCTATGAAGACATTCAAAAAAACGATGCCATCGTCAGCGTTTACGGCTCGTCGTCAGCGGGAGATTCCGCCGGAGCGGTCATCGTCACCGACGCCAGATTGTTATTGTTTCCGGTGCGCTCATTAACCTCGCAATTTAAATGGGTCACCTGCCCCGATGCGTTGCGCCGTTATCTAGCCGACAGCAAACGCTTAGGCTTGCCTGAAGATTTTGAGATACCGGAACTTAACGACAACGCCGAAGAAAGCATGGCAATCGTACACAGCGGAGTGCAGGCTTCGCCTGCCGGTGACAAGCAAAGCTTGCACTCCACCGATATATTTCTCGAAGAATACCGCTTTCAAACCCGGCAACAGGATCTAAGCCCGATAATCGCCGCCTTAACCCAGCTCATGCAACGTGAAAATGCAGGACAAGCCCTGCAAAAACAACTGGTCATCGTCAGCGACGACAGCTTTGCCCACTTGGTTAACCACGCCACCCCGGTCAATGCGCATATTGCCTTGGATGCCTTAACCAAAACCACCAAAGGCGGCGCATTATGGTACGAAGAAACCTTGCCGCCTGAAACCTTGTTATACCTGTGCTTAAGCGCCAATGCAGCTCGCGATAAAAACGGCACGCAATCGGCCGCGGATATTTTAGCGAAAGTTTTGGGACTCTTCGACAAAGCCCCCTACCTGCAACTGGGCGGCAACGAAACCGTGGGCATGGGCTGGTGTATCGTCAAACAACAAGGAGCCTAAGCCATGCAAACCATACAACAGCAACGGGCCAAGTTTGCATTGGAGCAGGTACAAAGCGCGGCTAATGCTACTGATCCTAAAGTGAATAAAGCCGAATACAAAAGCTACGCCTCAGCCTTGCCGGCGATGATCCACATGAACGGCTTAGGCCAAGCCGCCGCTTTTTACAAAGCCCAAGGCGGCACGCATGAAATGCTTTATCAGCTTCTGTCCGAATGGCTGATCAAATCCAACCAGCCTTATGCAGGCGAAAGCGATTTAATTACCGCGATAACCAATAACGACATGCACAGCTACCGCCTAGCCCAAGCCGGAGCCCAAGCCTTGATGGATTGGGTCAAAAAATTCGCCAAAGCCTATATGACGGAGGAAAAGCCATGAACCGATTGCCGCTATATAAAGGCGTGGACCTGGAGCACAAACGCGATAACCCCAATGCCGGTTTATTGTTCGAGCGGTTTTATGACCAATACAATGCCGACGCCGGCAAATTCCTCGACAGCGAATCGGTCAATGGCAAACCGACCCAAGGCAATAATTTCTGGCTGCAAAAGTTCAAATCGGCAGGCGACACCGACGCCCTCCAGGATGCCGCCATGAGGCAACTGGACTTGGTCAAACAGCTTAAAGGCAAACATAAATTTTTTAACACCCAATGGCATTTCGTCACCGGCACCGGTTACCCGCATCCGGTTGAAAACGGCTTGTTATGGCATCCGGTGCAGGGCGTACCTACCTGTCCGGCGCGGCAGTCAAAGGCTTGGTTCGCGCGTGGGTGGAAGAGTGGGAATTTGCCGCGCCGGATGACGCAACCGAAGACGAAAAAAGTGCGCAACTCGCAAAAAAACGTGAACGACTGCTGGCATGGTTCGGCAGCGATCATAAAGACGCCCAAAAGCAGAAGCACCCAGTGCAAACCGGCGACTTAATCTTCTTCGACGCCTTGCCGGTCAGGTCAGTCAAGTTAGTCACCGACATCATGACCCCGCACCAAGGCAAGTGGTATAGCGAAGGCGGTAAAATTGACAATGTCCCCAAGCAGCCTGAAAAAATCCCCGCCGACTGGCACGACCCGGTACCAATCCCGTTTTTAGTCGTCGATAAAGAAACCGGTTACTTGTTCAGCGTTGCCCCACGCAATGCGCTGGCGGAGGAACGGGTGAATATAATTGAAGTTATAGAGTGCCTGACTCAAGCGTTGGAATGGCTAGGCGCGGGAGCGAAAACAGCGACCGGTTATGGCGGCTTTAATAATTAGTCACTCCTGAAAAACACCCTATCCAATTGAAATATTTAATTAATATCTACTTTTAAGTCCATCTTTTCGACCGGAAATGCTAAAATATGCCCCTGTTTTCCGGTCGAAAGGGTGAAAAATGTTG
>Ga0208789_1000123_pt1 | contig 111876 bp, 104 predicted proteins | sample Methanotroph_Enr_FD_187368 | JGI IMG/M metagenome (GOLD analysis project Ga0208789, IMG submission 187368) | Enriched soil microbial communities from Old Woman Creek wetland in Ohio, USA - Methanotroph_Enrichment_5 (SPAdes) (version 2) | ecosystem: Environmental > Terrestrial > Soil > Wetlands...
TGAATCGAAAAAGGCCTGCAAATCCGCAAGGGGCCAGGCAGCAGTTTTATCGCTGCCGGCTCTGTCGAAAATGGACGAGAAAATCTTTACTTAAAGAAAGGTGTTCGCTGAAGATCTTCCAGAGAAGTCCATCAGCGGGAATTTTCGGCACTACCTTGCGTGATTTGCGGCCTTTTTTGAGGGCGGGGAGATAGCATTGCTTTGACTAGAATTTTGGCTCAACCTTTTGTTCATGCAAAAGGTTGAAGGAAAAGAAAAATTAATTGTAGCCGGGATGCATTGCTGTTGGCTCGAAGTTAGAAATAGAAGTTGTGTCCTTTGAAGACACCACCTCAATATCCCACAACGATTTCGAAACAACACCACACTTTTCCGCTTGATCCATAAAAGGCCGTACCGGTCAATTGACCACTATTCAACCCCCAGCAACTTATTAAAGCGGCCTTCAATGTTGCCACTGGGACTTTCGGCTGCATTCTCGATATAACATCCGTTGCCATCGATTAGCATAAAATACGGGTAGGTTTTAACCCCCATGGATTCAAGCAAGGTGTAATCGTTGTTGAAATGCACTACAGGCCAGGGAAACCTGGTGTCGCGGGCAAAATGATACATCTTCATATATTCCCTGTCGCAGCAAATGCTGATAAACTGTATCGATTGTGAATATTTGGTATGTAGTTTCCGCATCACTTCCATTTCGGCCAGACTGGCGGTATTCCATGTAGTGAAAAAATGGATATAGACCATTTTACCACGGAAATCAGACAGGTGAACCGTATCATCAGTGGACGAACTCAGGCTGAAATCAACAGCTTTCTCTCCCGGCTCAAACCGGTTTGCCATCTCCAGAATATTGGCAGCAATTTTCCGGTGAATTTCAAATTTTGAAGTACCGGCAAACCCTGTCAATAACCGCTCAACGCTACTTCTTTTATATCCCTGTCCGCTTAGAATGTTTTTCAGCGATTCGAGCAACACCATTTCCCTCAATACCTCATTCTGAAGCAGGGTGTCGGCTCCCAGCGAATCGAGCAAGGCCGGGAATGTTGCACCCGTGTTGACCATGTGCCTGAGATCATCCACGCCAAAAGGTCTGTTCACCACGCTGAAATAATTTTCGTAATACTGTCCGAAAAAACTCATGTATTCAATATTCGAATACAACACTGGCTGATGATACAGGTAGCGGAAAAACAATCCATTGCTTGACGACTGCAAATTCATCAGGTAAAAAGAAGCTAACCGGTACCTGATGTATGAAGTAAAATATTCATGTTTATTGTCGGAAAACATGGAATCGCAAACCTTCTGCAGGGAATCCAATGCCCTGTTAAACGGCCGTCCCAACAGGTTATCCATATGGGCAATCAGCACACGATTGCTCATCTGATTAAACAGCCTGATTTTCTGATTGAGCATATCGCCCGTATCCGGAACCACATCGATCAGCATTTGCTCAAGGTTGCCGTTGATCTTATCCGTGACATCGTTAAACACCAGTCCATTCAGCGTAAACTTGTGATGGGTGCCCGGTTCCAGGTACATTTCGCCCACATAGTATTCAACCTCGAACCATGCATAAATGGTTTCATCAAGTGGAAAATTGACCGAAAAATAACCGTTTGAATCGATTAGTGCAGAGGCCAGAGACATTTCTTTCCCCGAAATATAATCGTCGAATGTTTTCACCAGGATCTTCTTTCCTTCACCACCGTGAGCGTAACCCTGTATGTAAACCGTCTGTGCCCCGAGTGACAGGGCAGCGGTCATCCAAAATAGAAATATGAAAGTTGAAAGTTTTCCCATATAATATGAAACCTCATCCCGTTGTTCCTTGCTGTGATAAAGGTTTTGGCGGGATGAGGCGTCCCCCTGTTATTTTATATCCGCAGTATAACGCAGCTTATCGTGATCTTATTTTATCTGCCCTATTTTACGAGGCCCACTCCTTCCGGAACAAACCGGCTGACGTCGCCCTTGTACCGAATTATTTCCCGTACAATGGAGGAGTTCAACGACATAAATTCCGGTTCTGCCAAAAAGAACACAGTTTCGATCCCCGGCACCATCTGGTGATTAACATGGCCGATGCTGCTTTCAAATTCGAAATCGGCCGAAGTTCTTAATCCACGTAAAATGTAGCTGGCATCAACCTGCTTGCAAAAATCAACCGTCAATCCTGAATAATTCATCACGCTGATATTTTCACAATCGCTGAAGGTCATTTTAATCCATTCCATGCGCTGTTCCAGAGAAAACATGTGTTGCTTTTCAGAATTCAACCCAAGGGCAACAATAATGGAATCGAACAATGGCATAGCGCGTCTTACCACAGATTCGTGGCCTTTGGTGATGGGATCGAACGATCCGGGGAAAACCGCAATTCGTTTCATGGGCTGGCGTATTTTTTAACAAAAGTAAAAAATCCATTCAATTAAAAAAATCACTATGTTTGTTGAGGTAAATAAGCATATAAATACCTGTATGAAAATAGTGAAATTTATTCTTGTTATTGCGTTGGCCTTTAGCTCCATGGGTTTACACGCGCAGAGCGCAGACGATTTGTTTGTTTCCGCATTCAATAAATACTCAAACAATGACTTTACCGGAGCCATCGACGACTACACCAAAGTAATTGCCTTACAACCCGACATGAGCGATGCCTATTTTAACCGGGGAATCTGTTATGAGAAAGCCAACCAGTATATGGAAGCACTTGCCGACTACTCTAAGGTGCTGGAATTTCAACCTGCAGACGTTAATGCATTATTTAACCGGGCGTTGGTTTACGAAACCCTGCAAAAATACCAGTTGGCCATGATCGATCTCGACAAGGCCATCAGTATCGACAGCACCTATGCTCCTGCATATTTCAGACGGGGTACCTTATTTGAAAAGATGAATGCTGATATTGAAGCGGGCCGCGATTTTCATAAATTCCTGGAATTTTATCCCAAAAACTCAGCAGCACTCTTTTACCTCGGGATGCTTGCCGATAAAGTAGAAGAATATTCGGAAGCCATTGCCTGGTATACCCTTGCCATAGCGGCTGATCCTCTGCTTGCCAAAGCCTACTATAACCGCGCTTACGATTATGACCTTACCTTTCAGACGACCCTTGCGATTGCCGACTACACCAAAGCGGTGGAAATCGACCCGAAATATGTCGATGCCTGGTTTAACCGCGGCTACATTTATGATGAAATGAATGATTTTGTGAATGCCATAAATGATTATACCATGGTGCTTCAACTGAATCCTGAAGCGGCTGATGCATACTATAACCGGGGATTGGCAAGGATCAGCTCAGGATTTAAAACCCTGGGGTGTGACGACATTCAAAGAGCAGCACAACTGGGCGATAAGGTTTCCAAAAAGTTTTATAAACAAAATTGCCGTTAACGCATGAATACCGCTGGCAGGGCATTAAGAAATGTTTTTTGCTTCTATTATGAAGGTTTTAAAAGCATGACCCTGGGGAAAAAATTATGGATTATCATTCTCCTTAAACTTTTCATTATGTTTTTTGTATTAAGGTTGTTTTTCTTTCCTGATTTTCTGAACAGCAAATTTGAAACAGATCAACAGAAAAGCGAATATGTACTGGATCAATTAACACAAAAAAAATAGGATGCTTGCAAACATAGATGTATCGCTGGTAGACTGGTCGCGTGCGCAATTCGCGCTTACCGCCATGTACCATTGGTTGTTTGTCCCACTCACCCTCGGCTTGAGTTTTATCGTAGCGATGATGGAAACGATTTATGTCCGTACCGGAAACGAGGAATGGAAAAGGATCACCCAATTCTGGATGAAACTCTTCGGCATTAACTTCGCGATTGGTGTGGCCACGGGACTGATCATGGAATTTGAATTTGGCACCAACTGGTCGAATTACTCCTGGTTTGTCGGGGATATTTTCGGGGCCCCGCTGGCAATCGAAGGAATTTTGGCCTTTTTTCTTGAATCGACCTTTATCGCCGTCATGTTTTTCGGATGGGAAAAGGTTGGAAAGAAATTCCATCTGCTTTCAGCCTGGCTGGTAGCTTTTGGTGCCAGTTTATCTGCTTTGTGGATACTGGTGGCTAACGCCTGGATGCAATATCCTGTGGGTATGCATTTCAATCCTGATACCGGTCGCAGCGAAATGCTCGACTTCTGGAGTGTCTTGTTTTCGCCGGTTGCGGTGAATAAATTCCTGCATACCATTTCGAGCGGATACATTACCGGAGGATTATTTGTGGTGGCTGTGTCCGCCTGGTTTCTCCTTAAAAAAAGGGAAACACTTCTGGCAAAAAGAAGCATGGTGGTGGGCGCCACATTCGGACTGGTTGCCGCGCTCTTTCTCGCTTTTACGGGAGATGGCTCTGCTTACCAGGTTGCTCAGAAACAGCCGGCCAAGCTGGCGGCCATGGAAGGTCTTTACCAGGGAAAAACCAACGCCGGGCTCACCATGCTGGGCTTTCTGACACCCGAAGCCGGCAAGGGGGAACTGAAAGATGATTTTTATTTTCGCTGGGAAGTCCCCGGACTGCTGTCGTTGCTAAGCTATCGCGATGTCGGTGCTTTTGTCCCCGGGGTAAATGACCTGGTGAATGGCAATCCTGAGCAGGGCATTCCTTCTGCACAAAGCAAGATCGACCAGGGGAAAGCCGTAATTAGCGCCCTTGCAGCTTACCGGGTTGAGAAAAAAGCAGGGAATGTGGCTACGGCCGATTCGTTGCGGCAGATCATTGCAAAAAACTACCATACCATGGGATACGGTTACCTCAACAACCCAAAGGACATTATTCCAAATGTCCCCCTGATCTTTTATTCGTTTCGGATTATGGTGATGCTGGGAGCCTGGTTTATTCTGTTGTTCGGGGTTGTTCTCTTTTTTGTGTTGCGCAATAAAATCGACGGTAAAAAATGGCTGCTGGGTTTGGCCATACTCACTTTCCCGCTGGCCTATTTTGCCTCCTGGGCCGGATGGATTGTAACTGAAGTTGGCCGTCAGCCCTGGGCAATACAGGATCTGCTGCCGGTTTCTATGGCTACCTCGCAGATCAACACCGCATCCGTAATGATCACTTTTATTTTATTTGCCGTGCTTTTTACAGCACTGCTGATCGCTGAAATCAAAATTATGTTAACCGCAATTAAAACAGGACCGAAAGGAGAACCCCATGTTTGAAACCCTTTCACATCCGGCATTACAGCAGTACTGGTGGGTTATTGTTTCCCTCCTGGCTGCGCTGCTGGTATTTATGATGTTTGTACAGGGCGGACAAACCCTGCTGAATACCATCGCACAAAGCGATGAAGAAAAAACCCTGATGGTAAATTCCCTTGGCGGAAAATGGGAAATTACTTTTACCACGCTGGTAACCTTTGGTGGCGCCATGTTTGCGGCTTTTCCGAAATTTTATTCGGCCAGTTTCGGTGGGGCTTACTGGGTATGGATCGCTATCCTATTCTGCTTTACCATACAAGCTATATCTTACGAATTCCGCAAGAAAAAGGGGAATGTGTGGGGATCTAAAACTTACGAAACCCTGCTGTTTATTAATGGCAGCCTCGGCCCTTTCCTGATCGGGACGGCCGTTGGAACATTTTTTACCGGTTCAGAGTTTTATGTGGATGCCAATAATTTCACCCATTGGCAAAATCCCTTACGTGGACTGGAAGCGCTGTTTAATGTTCAGAATATCATGCTGGGGTTCTCGGTTTTTTTCCTTGCCAGGATTTTGGGGGCCATGTACTTCATGAACAACATCAAAGATGCTAACATAAAAGAAGCCTCACGGAAAATGGTGCGATTTAATGCCATCCCGTTTCTGGCGGTGTTTATTTCCTTTGCCAGTATGTTACTGTTAAGCGATGGCTTCACTGTAGACCCATCAACAAGCGTGGTCTCGCTGGAACATTATAAATACCTTCATAATTTTCTGGAAATGCCGGTAGTATTGGTATTGTTTGGTATTGGCGTGTTACTGGTCATCACCGGGATCTATACCGGCTGGTTCAGAAAAAGCACACAAGCCATATGGTGGACCGGAAGCGGAACAGTACTGACCGTTCTTTCGCTGTTCCTTGTGGCCGGATTTCATCATACCAGTTTCTACCCCTCCACCTTCGACCTGCAGAGTTCACTCACTATCGGAAACAGTTCTTCCAGCCTTTACACCCTGACAATAATGTCGTATGTTTCGCTGGTGATACCGGTGGTGATGGCCTATATTTTTTATGTCTGGAAATCGCTCGACCGGAAAAAAACAGACCGGTCAGAAATAGAAAAAAATGAACATGCTTATTAATAAACATTGAATATGTACGACACATTATTATCATCCATTCTTTGGTATATTTCCTGGCCCATACTGATTATCTTTTCTTATCAGTTGGTGAAATGGGCACTGAAGCATTTCGAAAAAAAAGCAATCAACAAGCAATAACCGCAATACAATAATCATTAAGGAGAACTCCCCATGGCCCGCATCATCACTCTTTCCGAAGCATCCTCCATTGCCATCCATGCAATGGTACTGATCGCCCGATCTGATTGTAATATGAATGTAAATAAAATTGCAGAACTCACCGGAGCTTCGCGTAACCACCTTGCCAAAGTAATGCAGCGGCTTGTCAAGGATAAGTATGTGAAATCCACCCGCGGTCCGCTGGGTGGATTCGTCCTGATTAAGCCCGCCAGTGAAATTTCCATGCTCGACGTCTATCAGTCCATCGAAGGTGAAATCAACGAAACCCCCTGCCCTCTCGACCGTCCTGTCTGCCCTTTCAGCAAGTGCCTGATGGGGGGTATCATTTTCGACCTGACCAATCAGTTTAAAACCTACCTCAGAGACCAGAAGCTTTCCGACTACCTGTAACCTTCAGTTGCCGCTTTTCTGCCCACTCGCATTTCCAGTTTAACACTTTTTCAGCAAAACCCTTTTGGATTTTGCCTGAATCTTGCTTATTTTTAGGCCTGATTTACTACTAGTTAAGAAATATTTTGATATTTTTCTTTCAAAATATTTGGTGGGAATGAAAAACATTTATACATTTGCGTACTGATTTACCTAAATAGTGTTTGCCTATGAAATCCGATTTCTTCGTTACCCTTGCTGAAAAAACCAGTCATTTACCCCAGTAAACTCCTGATTTTTTCAGCTTCGGGTGCCTCGAACTCGAATTTCATAGCCTAAACACTAAGTTTATTGAAAACTAAATAGTTTTTAACCCAATGAAAAGCATCCTTAATATTTCTGAAGCAGCTTCCATTGCCATCCATAGCCTGGCCATTATTGCCGGTGCGAAGGACAGGGTTAATGTGAACCAGCTTGCAGAAATGACCGGCTTTTCAAAGAATCACATTGCCAAGATCCTGCAACAACTTTCCAAAAAAGGATATGTCGATGCCGATCGTGGCCCGCACGGTGGATACATTATTAAAAAGGATCCGTCGCAGGTCAGCCTCTTCGAAATTTACGAACTGATTGACGGAGCCCTGCCAGAGAGTCATTGCGGAATCCACGACGGGAAATGTCCGTTTAAAGAATGTGTTTACGGAGATTTACACAAAAACGCAGAGCGGGAATTCAGGAGCTACCTGCAAAACAAGACCATTCACGATGTCATATAATAAAAGATAAAACACAAATGAAACGGAACATTGTAAAAATAGATGAAGAAAAATGCACAGGTTGCGGCGTATGCATCCCTAACTGTCACGAAGGCGCTTTACAGATTATTGACGAAAAGGCGCGCCTGATCAGCGATTTGTTCTGTGACGGACTTGGTGCCTGTCTGGGACATTGTCCCGAAGGTGCCATCACGATCGAAGAGCGCGAGGCAGAACCGTACGACGAAAAGAAAGTCATGGACATAATCGTTACCCAGGGAGAAAACACCATCAAAGCCCACCTGAGTCATTTGAAGGATCATGGTGAAATGGGTTATTACAATGAAGCATTAGATTATTTAAATGATCATAATATCAAAATTCAAACAGAACAAAAAATGGAACATCAGCACGAACATCACGGACATGGCTGCCCAGGCAGCAGGGAAATAAGTTTTAACACCACCGATAACCAGAATACTCAGGTAGCAGGTGACGTTCCTTCACAATTGCGTCAATGGCCGGTGCAGCTTCATTTACTGAACCCATCGGCGGGCTATTTTAAGAATGCGGATGTGCTGCTGGCGGCTGACTGTGTAGCCTTTGCTGTAGGCAATTTTCATAACGATTTCCTTAAAGGAAAAACACTTGCAATTGCTTGTCCCAAGCTTGATTCCAATATGGAAAGTTATGTCGAGAAAATTACCGGCATGATCAATACGGCACAAATCAATACACTCACTGTTGCCATGATGGAAGTTCCGTGTTGCGGAGGACTGCTGGGCATGGCCAAAGCGGCTGCTGCAGAAGCAACCCGTAAAATCCCCATCAAGGCCGTTTATGTGAGTATTCAGGGAAAAATCATCAAAGAAGAATGGGTATAACCCACATCATAAAACCAATTAATCAATCATTAATAAAAAAGGAGAAATAGCAATGAGCATGTTTTGTTTTCAATGTCAGGAAACTGCCAAAGGTACCGGATGTACCATCAAAGGCGTATGCGGGAAGTCGGATGAAGTGGCACAACTTCAGGACGTCCTGATTTATGTTTGCAAAGGCATCAGCATCTACAGCACTGTAGCAAGGGAAAAGGGCCTTGAAAAAAAGGAAATCAACCTTTATATTGCCGACGCCATGTTTACCACTATTACCAATGCAAACTTTGATAAGTTTGCCATTGCAGAAAAAATTAAAAAAGGGCTAGAATTGCGCGATGCTCTCGCAGCTGAAATGAGCCAGAAGGGCATGACCCTCCCTTCGTCATTACACGATTCTGCCACATGGAAAGCCAGCACCATGGCTGATTACATGCAAAAAGCACCAGAAGCCGGTGTATTAACCACCACCAACGAAGACCTCCGTTCATTAAAAGAACTGATGGTATATGGCATTAAAGGTATTGCAGCATACGCTGAACATGCCGCCAATCTTGGCATGGAAGATAACGACATCTGGGCGTATATGCAAAAAGGCCTGGCTGCCACTACCGACACAACCCTCGGCGTTCCTGAATTACTCAACCTGGTAATGGAATGCGGCTCCTACGGCGTAAAAGTTATGGCATTACTCGACAAAGCCAACACCACCAAATATGGCAATCCGGAAATCACGAAAGTGAACATCGGCGTGCGCAACAATCCGGCAATCCTTATAAGCGGCCACGATCTGACCGATATGGAAGCCTTACTTGAACAGACTAATGGCACTGGCGTGGATGTATACACCCACAGCGAAATGCTCCCTGCACATTATTATCCTGCATTCAAAAAGTATGAACATTTTGTCGGGAATTATGGAAATGCCTGGTGGAAACAACGCGAAGAATTCGAAACTTTTAACGGACCTATTCTATTTACCTCCAATTGCATCGTTCCTCCTCCGGTAAATAGTGGTTATAAAGATAAAATCTTCACCACCAATTCCTGTGGCTTTGAAGGTTGTAAACACCTCATCACGAAGGACGGCCAGAAAGATTTCAGTGAAATTATTGCTCTGGCAAAGACCTGCAAAGCCCCCCAGCAAATCGAAGAAGGTGAAATCATCGGCGGATTTGCCCATGCCCAGGTTTTTGCTTTAGCAGATAAAGTTGTAGAGGCTGTAAAGAGTGGTGCTATCAAGAAATTCTTTGTAATGGCCGGTTGTGATGGTCGTATGAAAGACCGCGATTACTACACAGAGTTTGCCGCCCAATTACCTAAGGACACTGTAATCCTTACCGCAGGTTGTGCTAAATATCGTTACAACAAACTACCTTTGGGCGATATTAACGGCATTCCCCGCGTATTGGATGCTGGTCAGTGTAACGACTCTTATTCCCTTGCCGTGATTGCTTTAAAACTGAAAGAAATATTCCAGCTCAACGACATCAACGAACTGCCGATCGCATACAACATTGCATGGTATGAGCAGAAAGCGGTGATTGTTCTTCTGGCGTTGCTTTCGCTTGGTGTGAAGAAAATCCACCTGGGACCCACCCTGCCTGCATTCCTCTCTCCTGCCGTAGCCAACGTTCTTGTTGAACAATTTGGTATCAGTGGCATTCAGAGTCCGGATGAAGACATTAAATTGTTTATGAATTAAACTTTCGAAACTAAAAATCAATGGAAAATAACTCTTTTGAAACCGCAAAGGTATTTGACTTTAAAAAAGAAGTTGAATACTCCAACAACGGAATTATCAGTAAACGTGTACTGGATAAAGCCGTGGGAAACATTACGCTGTTTTCGTTCGATGCCGGCCAACGTCTCAGTGAGCATACCGCACCCTTTGATGCCTTTATTGAGGTGATTGAAGGCTCAGCAGAAATCATTATTGCCGGCAATCCATATATTGTTTCCGCCGGTGAAAGCATCATCATGCCTGCAAACATTACGCATGCAGTAAATGCGATTGAGCGCTTCAAAATGGTACTTATCATGATTAAAGCCTAAGCCCATAACAACAGCAACTCCGGAGGCCGTGCATCAGCGCGGCCTCTTTTTTTTTTGCGCGGCCGAAAAAAAACTCACTGATTTTGAAAATTGCCTGTAGTTACTTACTTTTGCTTTCATTCAATAAATTCTTCTTGAGCAGAATAAAAAACTTTTTTCTCTTTTTTATCCCGCCCCAGCGTTGGAAAATTCCGGTTATCATACTATTGGGGATTATCTGTGGTATGGGCGCTTTTATCATCAAATTATCAAACGCTGCCTCTTATATTTCGGATGAACCTACCACTTGCGTGAATTGTCACGTAATGTATCCCCAATACGCTTCCTGGTTTCACAGCAGTCACCGTGAAGCCGCTAACTGTAACGATTGCCACGTGCCGCACAACAATGCCCTGAACAAGTATTATTTCAAAGCCAAAGATGGTATGCGTCACTCTTATATGTTCACGCTGCGTCTGGAGCCCCAGGTAATAAGAATCAAAGAAGCCGGACAAGCCGTTGTGCAGGAAAACTGCAAACGCTGCCATTCCGACCTGATCAGTATGGTTAATTTAACCGAGGTCACTGCAGAGAATTCCGTCACGGGAAAAGGCCACCGGTGCTACGATTGCCACCGTAACACCCCTCATGGCGAAGTAAACAGCCTGGCCTCCTATCCTTCCTCACTGATTCCCCGTCTGGAAACGGTAACACCAACATGGCTCGACAGCTATCTTCAATCAAAAAAAAATGCTCAATAAAAAATACAGCAACTATGAAAACCATCCGCGAAACCACCAAAAAAAAACCCTGGCTTAACTGGGTTATTTTCCTCCTCACGGTTGTGATCGTATTTTTCATCGGATTATTCGCTTCTTCCATTATTGAAAGACGCAGCGAATCCAAATTATACTTTCAGCAAACCAAAGAAATTGCCGAATGGGAACCGGATAACGCGGTATGGGGCGAGAACTTCCCACGTGAATACGAAACTTTTATGGCTACGGCCGATACAAGTTTCAGAAGCAAACACGGAGGTTCCGGCAAAATTGACCTCCTGGCAGAAGATCCCAATCTGGTGATTTTATGGGCGGGGTACGCCTTTTCCAAAGAATACAACCAGGGACGCGGTCATGCCCATGCTATTGAAGATATTACAAAAATTCTGCGCACGCTACAACCCCAACCGGCTACCTGCTGGACCTGCAAAAGCCCTGATGTCCCCAGAATCATGAACAAAATTGGCGCAGAAGCTTTTTATAAAGGAAAATGGATGGATATGGGCAAGGAAATAGTGAATCCTATTGGCTGTCAGGACTGCCACGACCCAAAGACCATGAACCTGCGGATTACCCGTCCCGCCTTAATTGAAGCATTCCAGCGACAGGGGCGCGACATCAATCAGGCAACACATCAGGAAATGAGAACGCTGGTTTGTGCCCAGTGCCATGTAGAATACTACTTTAAAGGCGAAGGAAAATACCTCACGTTCCCGTGGGACAAAGGATTCAGCGCAGATTCTATGGAAGCGTATTATGATGGCCTTGGTTTCACCGACTTTGAACACGGGCTCAGTAAGACACCCATTCTGAAAGCCCAGCATCCCGATTATGAAGTATTCATGACAGGGGTTCATGCCGACCGGGGTGTAGCCTGTGCCGACTGCCATATGCCTTATCGCCGAGAAGGCAGCATAAAATTTACCGACCATAAAATTCAAAGTCCGCTGAACAACATCGCCGGATCGTGCCTTGTTTGTCACAGGGAAACCGAAGAAAAAATGCGCGAAAATGTTTACCAACGGCAGGATAAAATCAGTCAGGTAAAGCTGATCGCAGAAAAAAACCTTGTATTATGCCATATTGGCGCTAAGGTAGCCTGGGAAAACGGAGCTACGGAGGCTGAAATGAAGCCCATCCTTGATCTGATCAGAAGTGCGCAGTGGCGCTGGGATTGGGTATCTTCTTCTAACGGACTCGGATTCCACTCACCTGTTGAATGCATGAGGGTTCTTGCCACCTCTATTGACCGGTCAAAAGAAGCCCGCATTATTCTTGTAGAAGTGCTTGTGAAGCATAATGTAAAGCTTCCCTTTAACACCCCTGACATTTCCACGAAGGAAAAAGCACAGACATGGATTGGGCTTGACATGGCAAAACTCAATGCTGAGAAACAGGAGTTTCTTAAAACTGTAGCCTCGGGTTGGGTAAAAAAATAAACGGCATAAAAAAAGTCCGCGCAAGGCGGACTTCATTCCAATGAATAACACCCTCTAAGTGTGCTATTCCACAATTATCTTTCTGATCACCGATCCGCTGTCCATCATAAGTTTGATGAAATAAACGCCTTGTCCTAACTGGTCAATTTCAATTGAAGCAGTTGAACTTCCGGAACGGAATGTTACGACGCCTCTGAGAGTGACTTCACCCACCATATTAATGATTTCATAACGGCAGTCCTGTGAGAACAATGCATTCAGGGAAAGATGAATCACACTATTTGCCGGGTTGGGATAAATACTCACCTGTTGAGCACTGTTAACATCCGCAATACCCCCTGCCAATATGATATTCACTGTGCTATAGGCGGTATCATTACCACAAGGATTGGTCGTAATCAACCGCACATTATAGAGTCCCTCTCCGCTATAATTATGGGTAGGATCAGCTTGTGTGCTGGTTTGTCCGTCGCCAAAATCCCAGGCGTATGAGACAGCATTCTGAGAGGTATTGGTGAAAGTTACAGAAGCCGAAGCAATCGACTGTGTGAAAGAGGCCACTGGCAGCGGATTAATCGTTGCCACTACCGGAACCTGGGCACTGGAACACACCGTTTTGTCAATTTCCCAATCATAGAAAAAATAATAACGCGGAGTTCCGGCATTTGTCCCCGTAATTGAAATTTTTCCAGTAAGGGTATAAGGGAATGAAATGCCTCCTGAACTACGGTACATATCGATTGTAGCGCCTGATGCCGCCAGACGGAGATCTGTCCCCACCGGAATATTAAAATTCAGTACGGCCCTGCTCTCACCGGCTGGAAGATCCACATCAATCGTTTGAAGGATGGTTCCACCACTGTTGCGCAGCACAATGGTACGTGTTCCGGCAGAACCTGCATATACCTTCACGGAATTTAGCGTGCACGCAGAGGTGCAGGTAAAAATGAGATAGTACGTTGTATTATTGTACATCGCACCGCCACCAATACTATCGGGTTTACCCACATTATCTCCGGTAGAAAAATCCTGCCCGACATAATATGTAGTAGTACCTGAAATCGCAGGGGTAGTAAAAGCGCTGCCAGTAGAAAGCAGATTACCGTTTGGGGCATCGAACCAATTAATGATTCCTGTACCACTTGCGGAAAGGGCCACAGTACCGTTTCCACAACGCGAACCTGCAACGGCAACCGGGGTCGTCGCAAGGCTCACCGTGATATAGGCTGTTTTAGTTTCTAAGTTTGAGCCCTTGCAGTTTCCTGCAGAAAGGGTTACGGTATATGTTCCGTTTGCGTTATACTGATGGATGGGATTTTGAGCGCTGGATCCGTAACCGTCTCCGAAATTCCAGGTCCATGTATTGGCGCCTCCTGAGGTCAGATCGGTAAAATTTACCACCCCGCTGCAGGTCGAAACAACATCGGCCATAAAGTTTGCATCCGGCAATGCGGGCGCAAGGCTTACATTGAGGGTATTTGCACTGGTATTGGTGGTTACAACATTCGTAATGGTCTTTGAAACATAACCGGGCGCACTGAAAGTAACAGAATACGTTCCGGCAGTCAGATACTTATGATAATCCCCCACCGGGAGCCATGAATACACCTGTGAACTGTCGTTCGTCTGGTCGTAGGAATTAACCCAAACTTTAGCTTTGATGGGCAAACCGGTACATGAATCGGTAATAATCCCCCTTAATCCGTAGCGTGATTCCTGAACGTAGTTCAGCAAAGCGCGGTAATTTCTGTTCCATGCAGCACCCAGGTTTTCTGTACCGGTAGTTTTTGTGCCGTCCAGCTCAATGGTGACCTCGCGGCAATAATGAAAATAATTCATGTAATCCTGTCGGCCGCCGGTAATAACATACCAGTCGCCCCCTTCGGTAACACCGTCAGCGTAAGTATCGGACAAATAAGACCCATCCACCAAACGGCACGTATCCACATAGGCCGTACAAACCCTTTCCCACCAAGCTGCAGAAGCATTCGGATTGCCTGAAGAAGTCCAGGTATCCCAGGGATAATTGATAACCTCAGCACCTCCATGAAAATTAGCACTCATATTGAAATGATGGGCGTTTGCAAACGTCATAAAAGCCTGCGTTTCGGGCTGCCAGGCTTCCCCATCAGGGTGATCACCATCGAGGGGGTCCGGATAGTTTCTGTTCATGTCGACACCTGCACTATTGCTCCGGGTAGAAATGGGAGAAGAACCAATGGTGTTATCGCTCGAGTAATAGGTGCCATCGGGGTTGGCCAGAGGGCAAATCCAGATTTCGACATTGTTCACGAAGTCTGTAACTCTCGACAGCGTACCGTAATTAGTTAATAAATAGTTCGCCAAACGCAGCATAAGGATGAAACCGGTAGTTTCGTCGCCATGTATGGAACTGGAGTACAAAAAGCGGGGTTCGTTTTCTTTTGTTGTAACGTTATCAGAAATTTTCAGCACCAGAATTTGATGATTGTCAGGCGTAACTGCCAGGATGGTATCGAGATTACATATTGAAGGATAATTGATGGCAAAATCCAACATCATCTGCTTGTATACGGTGTAGGTTGGGTACCGGTCCCATGCGGACATCTGGGCAGTGGTAGTTGCCATAGTATAGGCTTTACCCGCACTTGGTTCCGAATAAGGCACCCAGGGTATGTTTCTGGTAAGAAATTCCGCAAAACCTCTTTTATTTGCATATGCCCTGACGTTATAACCGCCATTTACAGCAGGCTTCACCTGATCGATGGAAATAATTTTTGTAAGGTCTGTATTAATCTGGTTTTTATCTGCCACCCAGAAAGTAAAAACCAATTCGGGTTTGTTTCCGAAAATTTTATCGACGGAAACGGTGGAAGTTGATCGGGAGGAAGTCTGAGCTAAAATACTGGGGGTAAGTGAAATCAGGACTAACGAGAGTAAGAGGATTCTTTTCATAAGGTCAGATTATTTCATTTTGACCCTCAAATATAAGAAAATTACATTAACGTATCCAGCTTAACAAAATGTTAACGCACTCCTGATAATCAGCTGCATCGTTTTATATTCTCACGGTTTCAGGGCCTTGAGCCAGACAATAATCTGCTCCATCAGTTCCTCCGGAAGATCCGGTTTTCCAGAGCGGATCATAAAATCGTACAGGGGAACGACATCCTCACGATAAAATCCACATTTTAAGCGTGCTTTTGAAACGCCAATGATATAATCAAAAACCGTATCACCAGTCAGATCCAGATTAACAAGTATATCAAACTCTTTAGCAATAAAATCATTGACCTTTGGTCCACCGGGCTTTCCAAACCAGTTCAGGTCTTTGGGGGTGAAGTAATCAAAAGCAAGTCGCGGATAACAATAGTGGGGGACCATTTTTGTTTTTACCAGTCCGAGGGTTCTGACTTCTTTTTTTTCGGTCTGAAGTCCGGCAATAAAGTTTGTAAACCGCACATAATCTGTCTCGTCAGGAACCCTATACAGAATACCAATGGTTTTGATAGCATCCCAGGATTGCAATTTTTTTTGCCGGGTCGATTTTTCGCTGTCGCCCAGGGTTTTACGCTTAAGAACCTTTGATTTTATCTTTTTAATGGGCATACCTTTTCAATTTCATTATTTACTCTCCTGGGCGACTAAAGTCTGAACAATTTCGCCAATATACATCCTGTGATAATCTTTTTGGGGATATACTTCGTGGATTGACTGATCGTGGAAAAAATCAGGTTTCAGATCCTGGTGATAGAGTTTACGGCAGATCAGCACCAGCCGTGCCTGTTCGTAATAAACCGCCTGATCATTATAATTCAATACTTTCAACCCGGTTTCTTTTGCTTTATCGAAATCTCTTCCTGAAACACTTCCACAGTAATTCAGTGTTTTGCGATATTTATCATCAAAAAAACATAAGGAAAAAAAATCGGCCTGTTCAACAAATGAGTAGGTATGGCGCTGTGGCCGGATAAAAATATAAGCCACCGGGCGGTTCCATAAATAGCCTAATCCTCCCCAGGAAGCCGTCATAGTATTAAAATCCTGCGGCGTTCCGGCACTGATTAGCATCCAGTCAGAACCAATCAGGCGCCCTGCATTTTCCGGAATACTCAGAAAATCTTTTTCAACAAACATATTCATGCATTTATCTTACAAAATTATAAATTTTTCCGGAAACGGGTACCCGCTGCATCCGGTGTTCAAAACGATCTAACTTAACAATAATTGCGCATCCTGCCATCAATAATCATTTCTATGAGTTAATCGCACTTTCAGTCAGGCCTGTATTGGTTTGCAGGGCTCAGGGCGAATACAACAAATAATTTGTACCTTTGCGCAACGATGAAAATTACCTTTCTGGGAACGGGGACTTCGCAAGGTGTTCCGGTGGTTGCATGCGACTGTAGTGTGTGCAAATCAACGGATGAAAAGGATAAACGCCTCCGATCGTCAGTGCTCATCGAAATGGAAGAAAAGATCATCGTAATTGATGCTGGTCCTGACTTCAGACAACAGTTGCTCAGGGAAGCCATCATGCAACTCGATGGAATTATACTTACCCATGGGCACAAAGATCATATTGGCGGACTGGATGATGTAAGGGCGTTTAATTATTTGCAGAAAAAAGCCATCGACATTTATGCCCGCAAAGAAGTGCATGATCAGATCAGAATAGAATTTGAATATGCTTTTAGTGAAGCAAGGTATCCGGGCGTTCCGGAGTTTCATTTAAAGGTCATCGAAAACAAACCTTTTATGATGGAGGGTATAGAAGTTATACCAATTGAAGCCTTACATTTTAAATTGCCGGTATTTGGTTACCGGATCCGGGAGTTCGCTTACCTCACCGATCTGAGCAGTATTACTGAAAAAGAAAAGGAAAAACTGCTTGGCGTAAAAGTTGTTGTGCTGCCCGCCCTCAGAAAAAAGCCCCACTATTCACATATGAATCTCGTGCAAGCCCTTGAACTAATTGCTGAAATCAAACCCGAACGGGCTTATCTCACGCATATCAGTCATTTAATGGGCCTGCATACTGAAGTCGAAAAAGAATTGCCGGAACATGTCCGGCTTGCGTATGATGGACTAAAGATTGAATTATGATGTTAAGAACCTTAAAGATATTTTTACTTCTGTTTTTTAGCACAATGGCGGTTATGGCCCAAAACGATACCGTGAATGTGGGTCCCATCATTATCCAGCCGCCGATCATCATCCCACCCATAATAGTAACCCCGAATCATATAAACGACACTTCTACAGCCCCACCAGCGCAATTCAGCAATCTGAAAATCTGGGTAAAAGGAGTCCGTTCATTAAAGGGCAGCCTGTTTATAGGCCTGTACAATAAACCCTCAGGATTTGGCTCCGATAACGCATACCGTGGCGTTAGTTATGAAATTACCGGATCAGAAATGTGGGTCACTTTTGATAGCTTAGCAAAAGGCAGTTTTGCTGTTGCCATCATCCATGATGAAAACAATAACCGCAAGTTAGACCAGGGGGAAATGGGCATTCCTATCGAAGGCTATGGCTTTTCCAACGATGCCCGGGGATTATTCGGTCCCCCTGATTACCGGCTGGCCATGTTTTACCTCAACGGGACCAGCGATAAAACGATTATTATCAATATTTTATATCCAAAAAAACCAAAATAATGCAACAAGAAAACATTTGGATGGATTTTGACGCCATGGAGCAATTCATGTCAAAAGCCCTGATCAAAGCCGGCGTTCCTGAAAGCGATGCGGCTGTTTGCGCGGACGTATTAATTACTGCGGATAAATTGGGCATTGACTCTCATGGGTGCAACCGCCTGAAACCCATTTATCTCGACAGGATAAAAGACGGTATCCTGAACCCGCTCACCCAATTTGAAATCGTAAAAGAAGGCCCTACCACAGCTGTGATTGACGGGCACAATGGCATGGGACACGTCATTGCGAAAAGGTCGATGCAAATGGCCATCGACAAGGCCAAAGAATTCGGAATGGGCATGGTGGCCGTGCGCAATTCCACACACTATGGCATTGCCGGCTATTATGCGTTGATGGCTGCTAAAGCAGGCATGATCGGTTCAACCGGAACGAATGCGCGTCCTTCTATAGCACCTACTTTTGGTGTAGAAAATATGCTTGGGACCAATCCCTTAACTTTTGGAATGCCCACGGATGAGGATTTTCCATTCTTACTCGATTGCGCAACCTCAGTCAGCCAAAGGGGAAAAATCGAATTGTTTGCCCGCCAGGGTAAGGATACACCCAAAGGCTGGGTGATTGACGAAAATGGTGAAAGCAAAACCGACTCTGTGGAAATTCTGAAAGACCTTGTTTCGGAAAAAGCCGCATTGGCTCCATTGGGTGGTATCGGAGAGGAAACTGCAGGTTATAAAGGCTATGGTTATGCCACTGTGGTCGAGATTTTATCCGCAGCGCTGCAAGGTGGAAGCTATATGAAAATGCTGACTGGCTTCGAAGACGGAAAGAAAGTCCCCTATCCCCTCGGTCACTTTTTTATTGCCATGGACATTTCGCATTTTATCGAATTAGACGCCTTCAAAAAAACCACCGGAGACATCCTTCGTGAACTACGCGCAAGCCGTAAAATGCCGGGACAGCAAAGGATTTTTACCGCCGGTGAAAAAGAATACCTTGTGTGGCTCGATCGCCGCGATAAAGGCGTTCCCTTGAACGAGGCGATGCAAAAAGAAATTAAGGAGATTGCTGAAACTTACCAGATCAACGACATCAAGCTCCCGTTCTAATGATGCGGGATTCCTGACAGTGCTTCAATCTTATTCACTACACAGTTTGCGTAATTCGTAAGAATTAATGTCCTGATTGATTCTTTATCTACAGAGGAATCGGCAAGTTGAGTATCCAGACGGGTGGTGAATTCCTTTCGAATTTCTTCGGTATACCGCTCCGAAAACTTACGGGTACCAAACAGCATGTCGTACGCCAGATAATTGGTGGGCCACAGGTGATAGTTACGATGAATCTCAGTGTCGATCAGGTTGGTCAGCCATTTGATCCAGTCGTTCTGAGTGGCCAGCCCCGGATACAGATCCACGCAATCGTTCAGGGGCCGTCCGAAAGCAACCATCACATTTCCTTTGTTACCCTGCAAACCAGCCAGCATGCTCTTCATATTAAAAGCACTGTCTTTCTTAAAAGGCAACTCATTATCGATGCTGAAAAGTTCGAGGGCCTTCAGATAATCACAAGGATCATATTCGTAAGAAACGCTAACAGGAACAATATTCAACCGTTTAATAGTATTGACAAAATCGCCCCCGAAATTCATCAGGAACATTTTTAAGATCCCGGTCTGGGTGCGATCATCCCCATCCTTTGCCCTGCCTTCGCGCTGAGCGATCCAAAGATTTTCCTTCTTGTCGCATACCACATGAGAAATATACGCTGATAATTTTCTCCACGCTTCATACAACTGGCGGGGAGATTCATTACGCTGAACAATAAAGCTTTTGTTCAGTTTGAACAGATGCGTAACCATTGAAGAAAGCAGGAGGTTATTGCCGATCGCCATCTGAGCAGTGTCATAGCCATTATCCAGCAGGCAAACATTGATCAGGGCGGGATCGAGTACAATATCGCGGTGGTTCGACATAAAAAGATAGTTGGAATCGTGCGACAATTCCTTGATCCCTGTAAAGGTTAGCGATTTTACCGATCGCTCAATAATGATTTTAACCGCGCGGTAGGCAAAGTTCCACTGAAAATCGTACAGCGTTTTGTATTGGGCAAACTCTGCATAAACCTCTTCTTTTTTGCGGTCAGGAAAAATGTATTTTACAAAAAACTCAAATTCAGGTTCGGCTAAAACTTCCTGAATGGCTTGCGGCACCTCTTCATCATAATATGGACGGATGTCATTAAACCTATCTTCTGTCATATCTTTTTATAAATAATATTTAAATATAAATTTCGGGTAACGGAACCCTTGTTACGGTTCTGTATTAATCTCGGCATCCTGAGAAGCTTCAGGCTTGCCTTGAAAACTACCAAATGAAAGGGAAATAACTCCCACAGGGCTATCGTAATCGGCGTTACTGTACCGATCGAGCCCCATCACCATACGATATCCGACGCCAATTCCGATTCTGATCCAGGGTATGGGAGTAATCGTATATTCCACCTGCGGTGTAAGCACAAAAATTCTGTCGCGTGTACCGCGGTAGAGTTCATCAAGACGATCGGTATTGGTAATGATAGGGTCGAAATACCAAATGGATCCCCATCCTGCGCGAACAGCAAAATTCAGATTCATTAATCCCTGAGGTTTCCATACATATCCTGCCATGATTCCCCCATGGTTAAAACTGGCTCTTAATTTAGTATTTTCATGATCCGGGATGTCAGTGCGGTAATGCTGTGTAACCAAGGCCAGATAGTACCCTCCAACATAAAAATGATCCAGATAGGTAAGTCCCATAGTAGCGCCCATGTTTAAGCCCAACTCCTGGTTAAACGTTTGTGGTTCTGCCAGCAGACCTCCGTAAAAATTAATGGCAGTGCGTTCTTCCACAGAGGGTTGCTCATCATCAGGAATATCCTGTGCTGACACATTACTGGCCATGATTGCACCCAGGCAGCAGAACAAAACCCAAAAAATTTTTCTCATAGATTTTCAATTAAATTACGCAACGGGTATTGGTAAACCTGATTATAAACAATCGAAAAAAATCTGCGCAAAGATAGTGTATTATTTTATTACTCATACCCGGCTTCCGCAATTGCACGATTCACAGCCCCTTTCGCATTATTCACGTAAAGTTTGGATCGTTAAAACATTAATTTTTACCTTTACTGAAAAACCAGTAAAATGAGCATTAATGATTATGAAACCTTGTGTATGCAGGTTTGCGACTTGTGCGAAAAAACAGGGATTTATCTCCGGACAGAGTGTCAGAAATTCTCAACGGATATGATAGAAATGAAGGGACACAACGATTTTGTTTCTACTGTGGATAAAGAAGCAGAACGCAGACTGGTCAAAGGCCTGAGCTCACTCTTTCCGGATTCCGGATTTATAACCGAGGAAGGAACCACCGAAAAACTCGTTAAGGAATACACCTGGATTATTGATCCCCTTGATGGCACAACCAATTTCATCCATGGTGTTCCATGCTATTCAATCAGCATAGCCCTGCACCATCTGGATCAACCTGTGATCGGCGTAGTTTACGAAGTAAACCAGAAAGAGTGCTTCTATACATGGAATGGCGGTGTTTCTTATATGAACGGCAAAATCATCCGGGTCAGCAAAACTTCACAATTATCAGAAAGCCTTATTGTAACAGGTTTCCCAAACCGCTACTACGAACATATTGAAGCATACATGGCCCTGCTTGGAGAACTGATGTTCGACACCCACGGCATCCGCAGGTTTGGTTCGGCTGCGGTTGACCTGGCTTATGTTGCCTGCGGCCGTTGTGAAGCTTTTTATGAATACGGACTCAGTCCATGGGATGTGGCAGCCGGCGCCTTTATTGTGCAGAATGCAGGAGGCACTGTAAGCGATTTTGAAGGGACCGAAGGTTTTGTTTTTGACAAGACCATAATGGCCTCCAATGGAAGTATACACGAACAGCTATTAAAAAAGTTGCAGGAGCACTTTAAAAAATCCCGTTAAAAAAGACGGACACTTCATTCCAGAAATGGAACACAATGGTCGGGATACAAATTATACTAAAGACGATTCCTAAAACCGCACCCCAGAAATGAGCATCATGGCCAATTGTACCGTGGCTTTTGCGTGCCATGGTGTACGAATAAATCAAGTATAGAAATCCAAAGATAAATGCCGGAATCCCTATAGGGATAAAGAAAAGATAAATTTTTCCGTTTGGCGCAAATAAGATACTGGCAAATACGATCGCCGAAACAGCACCAGAAGCCCCAACCGCATTATAGTTGGGATTGTTCTTGTTTTTAAAATACGAAGGCACTACAGAAATAACAATACCGGCAACGTATAAAACCAGGTAAAGCATCCCTCCTATTCCCGGAAAAAAATATTGATACACCCCTTCCACAACATCACCAAATGACCACAATACCATCATATTGATTAAAAGATGTATATAATCAGCATGCAAAAAGCCATAAGATAAAAACCTCCATGGCTGTCGTTCGTGCCTGATTGAATAAGGATTGAACTTTAATTTGTCGAACAGATTTCTGTTGCCGAAAGTTATAAGGCTTATTACAACAGTAACAGCAATTATTGCGATTGTTATCGGATTAGTGAATGTCATTATTTTTTTGTTTTCTGAAAATTAATTGTACTGTCGCACCACGTCCGGCAAGGCTTTCGAACACATCCCCGATCATAAACACCGGCATGGATACGATAAAAAATATTTTATGTAGCGATACCTGCATCTTACCGGCTTCAGGCAGGTAAGTGTTGTTTCCTTTTAATCGTTCAAAAAGCAGGTCACGCTTTCCCGATAACAAATTCAGCAGTCCCTGCACAGCGCCCACAGGATTTTGCTCAGGCGAAAAAAAGCTTTTTCCCTCTATCAGCAAACCCTTATTCCCCAGATAGGCCGATAATGCTTTATGATCCGGAAAGAACAAATGGCGTGGCGGGTCCAGATGAAGCCAGTGGGCTTTGAGCCAGCGGGCCTGAATACTCCGGATATTGGGAAACGACATCACTAAAATGCCGCCGGGTTTCAGCAGTTTTTCCACTTTCGTCAGCGCAGAATCCGGATCAGGCAGGTGCTCAAACACATGGAATAACGTAATAGCATCAAAACTTGCATCGGGGTATTCTGCCTTTTCGAAGGGACCCACAAACAGATTGATTTCAGCAAATTGCTTTGCACGTTCAGCTGAATTCCCGGGCAATTCAGTGCCATAAACCTGATACGTTCCACTTTCGGAAAGAAAATGCAGGAATCGCCCGTTTCCACATCCGATATCGAGCACAGAACCCTTTTCCCCTATAAGTTTTCTGATTTTGCGGGCCCTTTGTTTCCTGTATATTTCGACGGCCTTTTCGACCATTCCCCAGCGAAATTTGGTATCAGAACTTCCGTAATAATCCTCACTGTATGCAGTGATAAGTTCTTCACGGGTTGGCTGCGGATCATAGAACCAGGTTTTACAATCGTTGCAAACACAAAGGTTACGGGTGACACCGAAAATATCGGTCACCGGAAAAGCTATACTATACCTGTTGTTTGCACAGAAAACACACTGGCCCGTCCCTTCCTTCATCGCGCTCAGGGTTTTTGGAAAATTTTATACCGGGCAACGCCCCATTTGTGCAGGCGGTATTTCATGGAAGTAGCCAGCACACCAAAGCCGTATTTCGTGCTCCGGGCAAGGTTGATCGAAGATGCATCGGTAAAATATTTGGTCGGGCATGTAACTTCACCCACTTCAAAGCCTGCCATAAAGATCTGCGCCAGCATCTGATTATCGAACACAAAATCATCATCGTTGGCCTTATAATTTATAGCACGCAACACTTTAGTCGAAAAAGCACGGTAGCCTGTATGGTATTCCGACAATTTCTGACGCATAATAATATTCTGCGAAAACGTGAGGAGGCGGTTAAAGAAATATTTGTATTTCGGCATACCCCCTTTGATGGCACCCCGGCCCAGAATGCGTGATCCCAGCACCACAGGATAAATATCGTTTGCGATGATATGTGCGATTGCCGGAATCAGCTTAGGGGTGTACTGATAATCGGGATGCACCATAATCACAATATCGCTTCCCAATTCCAGTGCTTTATCATAACAACTCTTCTGATTACCGCCATAGCCCTTGTTGTGCTCATGCTTTATGATATGCTGAATGCCCAATTGTGCCGCGACTTCAAAGGTGCGATCGGTGCTGGCATCATCCACCAGAATCACTTCATCGACGATATCCAGCGGTATCTCATTATACGTATTACGCAATGTCTTCTCGGCATTATAGGCCGGCATGACCACGCAGATTTTTTTTCCGTTGAGCATGATAAATTAAAACGATAAATGAAGGTAAGTGCAAACCTACAACATTTCACCATTACCGGCAAATAATTCTAGTGTTTGCCTATAAAGTCCGATTTCATCGTTACCCTAGCTGAAAAAACCAGTCATCCCGACATGAATTGTCGGGACTCCTGATTTTTCCAGCTTCGGGTGCCTCGAACTCGAACTTTATAGCCTAAACACTATTTTTATGGACAGGCACTAGCTATTTAAATCAGAGCACCCCAAAAGTCACCTCATCGGGTAACTCATTTTTAGTGCGCTTTTCGCGCGGAAAGTGCTTTTTCAGTTGCTCCCCGGTGATGGTAATGGCCTCGTAAAGTCCATCGGTGAATTGGGCTTCGCGAAAATGGTTCAGCATGACCTGCTTTACAGAGTCCCAAAATCCGGCTCCGGCTTTAGCATTGATACCCTCATCGCTCACAACCGCAAATTTCCGGTTTTCAACGGCCACATAAAACAGGACAGCATTGCGCAAAGTAGTTTTTTCCATTCCGAGCTTATGGAAAATTTCGTGCGCCCGTTCGCGCGGGTCGCCCGCACAGCTGTCCTCAATATGAACCCGGATTTCGCCGGAAGTATCTAATTCTGCATAAGAAATTGCGCCGTGAATGTCGTCCATATCTTCAGCGCTAAACAAGTCTTTTGCTTTACACATGCTTTTTGTTTTGATTAATCCGCCGTATATCAGAGAATTGAAAGGAAACCCGCCGGCAGCCATCGTTTGCATAAATATACTCCTGTTTGCCCCGATATCAACAAAACAACAGCACTTTTATTATAAAAAATGTTAAAAAAATTACTTCCCTATCATTTTCAGGCTTCTGCGTACAAAATCATTTAAATCAGGTCCTTTTAAAAGATTTTGAGAAAGCATCGCCAGATCTGCCATTTCTTTGATCAGGTCGGCCTGCTTCTCGGCGTTTTTCTCTTCCACCAAAGCAGTAATCAGCGGGTGATTGCTATTCACTACAATGTTATATTGCTCAGGAAGATTTGCCATATAAGGATTTCCACCGCCGATGTGTGCCATATCCTTCATGCGGCGCATGAATTCGGGCAGGGTAATCTGAATTGGAAGTTCTGTTTCGCTGAGGCTTTCGAACATCACATGGAACTTCTCAGTGTTCAGCTGCTTTTCGATGACAGGCTGCAGCGCTTTTTGCTGCTCTTCGGTAAGTTTAGAGGGAAGGGGTTCATCTTTGGCCACCAGTTTCTCAATGGTATCCGAGTCAACGCGGGCAAAGTGGCTGTTCTCAAATTTCTGCTCCAACATATTGATGAAGTGGTTATCGAGCGGCGAATCCATCATCAGGACATCATATCCCCTGTCGCGTGCACCCTGAATGTAGCTGAATTGCTGGTCGGTATCCTGGGCATAGAGGTAAATCAACTTTTTATCTTTATCGGTCTGCAGCGCTTTTATGTGCGTTTTATATTCCTCAAGGGTGAAATATTTCCCTTCAGTGTTTTTAACCAGACAGAATTTTTCAGCCCTCTCATAAAACTTGTCTTCACTGATCATTCCGTATTGAATGAATACTTTAATATCATCCCATTTCTTTTCGAAATCTTCGCGGCTGTTTTTAAACAGTTCTTCCAGCTTATCAGCAACTTTCTTAGAAATATGCTGTGAAATCTTTTTCACGTTGGGATCGCTTTGCAGATAACTGCGCGATACGTTCAACGGAATGTCGGGAGAATCAATTACCCCGTGCAACAAGGTAAGGAAATCGGGAACGATTCCTTCGACTGAATCGGTGACAAAAACCTGGTTACAGTATAACTGGATTTTATCGCGCTGCACTTCAAAATTGCGTTTCACTTTAGGGAAATACAGAACTCCCGTAAGGTTAAACGGATAATCAACATTGAGGTGGATATAAAACAAGGGATCTTCGAAATTAAAAGGATACAGTTCCCTGTAAAAGGCCTTGTAATCCTCATCATTCAACTCAGCAGGCTTGCGTGTCCATGCAGGTTTGGTGTTATTGATAACCCTCGGCCTTTCGACTTCAACGGTTTTGTCGTTACCTTCTTTGTCCTTTTCGCCTTCAACTTTTTCCCAGGTCTTTTCGGTACCAAACTGAATGGGAACCGGAAGGAACCTGCAATATTTTTTCAATAACTCAAGTACACGGTGCTCTTCGAGAAACTCTTCCGACTCCTTAGAAATATAAAGAATAATCTCTGTACCCCGATCCTCTTTATCGTCCTCTGTCATGGTATACTCCGGACTCCCGTCGCATTCCCATTTAACGGCTTTGGTTGATCCGCCCTTTTTATAGGTCTTGGTGCGGATCTCGACTTTATCGGAAACCATGAAAGAACTGTAAAAGCCAAGACCAAAATGACCGATCAATGCATTTTTGTCAGCATCACTTTTTCCTTTATATTTCTTGATAAACTCTTCAGCGCTTGAAAAAGCAATCTGGTTAATGTACTTTTCCACTTCTTCCGAAGTCATACCAATACCGCGGTCTTTCACGGTAAGTGTACCCTTCTTTTTGTCAAGAATGACCTGAATGGTCATATCCCCTAAATCATCCCCGAATTTACCAGCCCGGGCCAGGATCGAAAGTTTATTGGAAGCGTCCACCGCATTCGATACCAGCTCGCGCAGAAATATTTCGTGATCAGAATAAAGGAACTTTTTAATAATCGGAAAAATGTTTTCCGTCTGTACGTTAATCTTACCTTTTTGCATGATTTTATTTTTTATTGGCAGGCGGCGCAGTCAAAGCCTATGCCATGGGGTCAGACCTGCCATTTTGGCAAGATCACTGATTTTTTTGTAGATTTACGCCATGAAAAAAATCTTTCTTCTCCTCTTTTGTCTGATCATCTGCCGGTCAGTTCTGCAGGCACAAACCACCAAATCGGCTGCAAAACTGACATTAGAAAACGAAATATCCTCCTTAAAAAAAGATCCCACCCTGCGAAATGCTGCATGGGGGCTGTACGTGTATAACATCACCACCTCACAGCCCGAAGCAGAGTTGAACAGCCAGATGAGCCTGATGCCCGCATCGGCTATAAAAATCCTGACCACCGCTACAGCACTGGCATTGCTGGGCAATGATTTCCGCTTCGAGACCACCCTTCAAACAATTGGTTTTATCGACACTGTCACAGGTACCCTTCAGGGAAACCTTTACCTGTGCGGCGGGGGTGACCCTACCCTGGGATCAAAACGTTTTGATGCCAGTGTGAATGCAGATACGGTTTTTTCGAAATTTGCCAGAGCCCTTTTAAAATCAGGGATCAGGCGGGTGGAGGGCCAGCTCATCGGTGATGAAAGCATCTTCGATGACCGCATTCCCCAGAGCTGGGCCTACGAGGATATCGGGAATTACTACGCCCCTCCGGTATGCGGCCTGTCGATAAATGAAAACATGTATCGTTTATATTTTGATGCAGGGGAAACCATTGGCGACTCAGCACGCCTGACTGACGTTCAACCCGAAATGCCCGATATGACTTTTGTGAATATGGTCACTACAGGTGCTGCCGGAACGGGCGACCAGATCTACATCTTAGGCAACCCCTACACAACATTACGGATCCTTGACGGCACACTGCCGTTGGGAAAAACACATTTTGATATCGACGGCGCCCTACCCGACCCTGCCATGGCCTGCGTGCAACAATTCATGTCGGTGTTAAAACGCCACGGCATTGAGGTAACGGGAGGAACAACCACGCTGCGGAAAGAAAGATGGCAAGGCACACCTGACACGACAAGTGCAGCAAACAGACGGTTCATCGCAAAGCACCTTTCGCCAACCTTAAATCAGATTATAGTTCATACGAATCTGAAAAGCATTAATATGTTTGCAGAACATATTTTAAAAATGATTGGTGCAAAAAAAACCGGTACAGGAAGCACGCAACAAGGCATTGCCATGATCAGGCAGTACTGGATTTCAAAGGGCATCGATCTGAAAGGTTTTGAAATGTTTGATGGCAGCGGCTTATCAAGAAAGAACAAAATTACCCCGCAGCAACTTTGCCGCATTCTTGCGGTGTTTAAAAATGAAAGCAGTTATAAAAGTTTTAAAGCATCCCTTCCCGTTGCCGGAAAAAACGGAGGGGTGGGCTCCATGCTGAAAGGGACTGTTGCCGAAAACAATCTTTGCGCAAAAACAGGAACCATGGATGATGTCCGTGCCTATGCAGGTTATGTAACCAATACCACAGGGGAAGAACTGGCCTTTGCCATCATCATTAATAACTTCACCGGACCTGGTGTGGATATAAGAAAAAAGTGCGAAAAGCTTATGTTGCTTTTCGCACAGTTAGATTAGCTAGTGTTTGTCTATAAAGTCCGATTTCATCGTTACCCTTACTGTAAAAACCAGTCATCCCGACATTTCTTGTCGGGACTCTTGGTTTTTACAGCTTCGGGTGCCTCGTCTCGCCTCAGGCGAGAGAACTTTCTAGCCTAAACACTAAGTTTATAGACAAACTCTAACTAAAGGCTTCATTCAGACAGGGCCCTCTATAAAAAGGATCCCTTCCGATCTTTTACTTTCCGGCCGTAGCTTTATCATTATAAGGTACTACTTCCACCCATTTCCCTGCAGTACGGGCATAGATGGTATTGTCGTACATGGCTTCGCACAATATCGTTGGCAGATAGAACCTGCCAAGGTAACTTGCGTTCAGCAGGAAGCGGTAGGTCTTTTTGGTGTTTGCAGGTAAATTAAAGAATGTGTATACCCTATCGTCGCGATAATCGATATAGTCGTAATCCGACATACTCACCCTGCCGGAATATTCATCCATACGGGTATTGTGGATTTCCCAACCGGAGGGGAAGATGGAGGAAAGGGCCAGATTGGCGTAAGCACCCATGAGTCCCGGGTTGCCGACATTAATCTCGGCCACAAAATCGGTTCCCTGTTGCAATTTGGTAACGTCAATTCTACCGCCTTTGGGATCGGTGTAATTCACCTCTATCGTCATATTGCTGCTCCCGGCCTTTTCCTGACCTGCAGCGGGAATGCCCTGTAAAATGACACGCGCATACAAAATACCCTTGCCGTTATTTTTCACCTTGAGTTTCCCCTTCTTTTCGGAGCCCTTTAAATTCATGTCGATCGTAGCAACTGATTTGGCGCTCACTTTCGTGACTTTTGCCCCATTGTTAAGGGTGTACTCAAAGGCCAGTCCGGAGGCATTTCCGTTGCCCTGCACAAACCGGCTGATGGCAATCAGACAGTAAGCAGTAGTTTGTGTACTCATCCAATCATCCTTGCTCATTTTTGCCGACAATGCTTTCACCAGCGGCGCAGCCCTCATTTGTTGTCCCATCAGACAGAGGGTTTCGATGATCATGGCCTGGTCGCGTTCCGGACTTCCGTAGGTATAAAATAATTCCCTGTAGGCCGGAATGGTGGTTGTAGCACTGTTGACCATGGCTTTGGCGATCTGGGTCTGCCCGGCCAGTTGGTAGGCTGCAGCCAGCCGCCAGCGTGCCGCTATGGAGAGGTTCTTCTGTTCGCGCAGTAAATTCATGGCACCCAGTTCTGGTGCTTTTGCCAGGGCCAGGGTATATAAACGATACGCCTGAACGAGGTCCGAATTATAAATATACTGACTGTAATCACCGGTCCATGCAAGCGCCATTTTGCGCTGATATTTCTGCCAGTTTTTCAGGAAGGTAGCCGAAACCACATATCCGTTTTCTTTGGCCTCGAGCATAAAATGTCCGGCATAGCTTGAGCCCCAATCATCGGCGTAAGCCCCTCCCGGCCAATAAGCCAGCCCGCCACTGGCGGTTTGCAGACTATAGATTCTGCTGATGCCCGCTTTAATATTCTTTTCAATGCGTGCTTTATATTTATCATCCACCTCCATCAACTGACTCAGATACAATTGCGGAAATACAGAAGAAGTAGTCTGTTCAATACATCCGTAAGGATATACTATCAGATACTTCAAGCGCTTTTCGAGGTTGATGGGAGGTATGGAAGAGACTTCCACCACGCCCTTGTTGGATCCTTTAAGACCCACAGGAACAAAGTCAGAACTCCATGCAAGCCCGGGTTTAATCACGGTTTCAGTCACCTGGGTAACCTCGGGATTGGGGTTGCGCACATCAATTTCAATTTCATGATAAGCCCATTCTTTTCCGCATTTAGCGATTACTTTCACTTTGCCAACGCCGGTTCCCGGTTTCACTTTAAGGGTAAAATTCACCAGCTCATCGCCCACCTCGCTAAACACGATCGATTTCATGGCAGGACCTTCTACGGTAAACAAATCATTGGTTTGTACACTTACCGTGACATTTTTAATATTTTTTTCCATGGCGAAAACCGTTGCCGGTAATTCCACGGTTTCTTCCGGACCCACCACGCGTGGCAGGGTAGCGAGCAACATCAGGGGTTTCTTCACCGCCACTGTCTTTTCGGTGGAACCGTAAGCGCCCTCTTGTCCTGCAATCACCATCACCCGCACCGAGCCGATGTATTGCGGCATTTTAAACGTAACCGTTTTCGACTGGCCTTTACCTAAGGCAAAAGGCCCGAAGAATTTCACCATAGGTTTAAAGCGGTTGGCGCGGTTTTTACCCGGACCCCCTTCACCCTCATCACCTCCGCCAAGACTGAGAATACGCTCTAATTCCCCGCCATAAGCGCCAATTACGTCATCGTACATATCCCAGGTACGGATACCCAACGCTTCACGGGCATAGAAATAGTTCCATGGATCCGGAGTTTTGAACTTGGTAAGATCGAGCAAGCCCTCATCCACCACGGCAATCGTATAGGTCATGGCGCGGCCGGCTTCTTCCTTAATGGAGATCGTTGCATTTTCTTCCGGCTTCAGCACATCGGCCATGGTAATCACGGGTTTCAGATGGGTATTGGGATTTTCGACATTGATCGGAATAACCCCATACAAGCGTATCGGAAGATCGTTGACCGTCTGTGCATGCGGTTGCAGCAGCGTTACGTGTGCGTACACGTTGGGGGCCATTTCTTCGGTCACTTTAAAATTGAACATGGTCTGCCCCTTTTCTGTTTTGATCCACCACGATTGCAACACCTGTGCGCCGGTCTCGATGGTAACCAACGCTCTTCCACCCTCAGTGGAAGGGATGGTGAGGTTTACCTCATCTCCCACGGTATACTTTTCCTTATCCGCCGAAAAAATCAGCATGGAGGCAGCTTCCGAGCCATCGCGCGAACGGCTTGCCCAATTTGGCCAGTCAACATACACGATTTCCCCGCAACTGTGTCCGCTTTCTTCATCGGTTACCCGGATGAAATAGCGACCCCAGTCAGCATCTTCCACTTTGAAGTTAAACTGTGCTTTTCCGCCGACGACATTAATCATGAAGGTATCCACCGGCATATTATAGCTGCTTCGCACGTAGTTGGCCACATCGTTGCCGGAGTTATCCCACCACCATCTCCAGTCGACCTTATAAATATCGACCTTCAATTTACGGTTTCCAACGGGCCTTCCCTCTGCATCAATATCTACAACCTTGATGGGATGTGTCTTTCCTGTTTCCAGGATGAAATCGAACTGGTCGCCATCAGGGACACTAATACCCACGTAAGATGCATACGGATAATAGGGCAGGGAGAACCGATCCACAGAGAATTCGCCACCCTCTTCAAAAACGCGGGTTTCGAAGTATGCACGGAGCACACCGGGAGCCGAATTGCCCAGATCAAACTGGGGATTCACCATCGCTTTTCCCTCTGCATCAAGCTTTCCGTCAAAAATCAGGGCTTCTTCAGCATGGAACTTCCGTGAAGGATCATCAAAAGTAAAGTTTTTGAATTTTTCGAAAGAGGTATACGAAGGTGTGAGCTGCATGCTGACAGTGGCCCTGAGGTTTCGGGCAATAGCTCCATGCAGCCATTTGGCTTCAAGGGTTCCATAGGCATCTTTTCCGGCCACGACCTTATTGGTTCCGAAATCAAGTTTAATTTTTAAACGATTGGGCTTGATGGTTTCCACTTTGATGGTCTTGCTGAAATAGGCGCCACCCACACGAATTTCCGCCACATAATCACCGGTAACAGCCGCAGCATCCGTTGCCGTGCGGAAATCATAAAAACCATTTACCCCTTTTGTTTTCACCACGTGACTCACCTTTAATCCGCGGGGATTCACGAGGGTCATTGAAACCGGCACTTCCTCCGGAAGGCGTTTAAGTTTATCTTCCAGAATGAAGGTGAGATAAATAGAGTCGCCCGGACGCCAAACGCCACGTTCGCCATAAATAAAGCCCTTGATTCCTTTTCGGACGGCTTCACCACCCACATCGAACATACTTAAAGAAAGCGATGAACCGCCTACCAGGCGCAGGTAAGCCCTTTGTTTGTCTTTTGATGCCACCAGTAAATGCGGCGTTTTCTTCAACTGAATTTCGGCCATTCCTTCGCCACCGGTTGTGACTTTTCCAATCACCTGATTCTGGTAATCATAAAAAGTGAGGGCCACATTGGGCATAGGCTCGGCCGTTACAATATTCGCAGTGTATAAGTAAACCTTGCCACCGGCGCCAATTTTGGTAATGATGCCGATATCACTTGCCAGAATGTTGCGGCTATAGGTTTTGCTGCTGTAATACGAATTTTCGCAGGGGTCATCATTATTATCCCAGTCATAATAATAGTAATCATAGTCATAATCGTAATAATTATCATAATCACTATAATAATCCCATTCCTTTTCATCATCGGCAGACTCATCCCATCCTGAATTCAGGGTTTCCTCGGCGATTTCAGGTTCTACATCCCCACAATCATAAAGTGAATACTCTTTTTTGAAGCTCAGGGTAACGCGGTAGATTGCACCGGGTTCAGTTTTAATCAGGGTAGACAGGTCAATCGAGAACCTGTTCCACTTGGCATAATTCACCGGAGCATTGGTAGCAGAAGCCAGTTGCAGTGTTTTTTTCATCACCACTTTTCCCACACGGCTTAACTCCCGCTGACCTTTCAGGTCGTTCACCTGAAGGAATTGTGCGATATTGCTTTCGTATATCTTCAGAATTTTCACATCCACGGCCTTCAGATTTACCGCTTCAAACGGGAAGATCAGTCCATTGGAGCTGGGAAGGATCACGCCTTCGCCCACCAGGCGGACATCGGGCTTAAGATTTTCAAATGTGATATTTTCTTTAATACTGCTCTTTAATTCTTTCCCCATCACATTTTTCAGACTGCGGTCAACCATCAGTTCCTGCGTTCCAAGTTCTTCCTGGGCAAGGTACACCCTGATTTCATTGTCTTCAATCATGAAAGTCAATCCTTCCAGCTCGCCTACTTTAACTATACCTTCGAGCAGCTGATCTTCCATTAAAGGATCAGAGAACTGCAGCAACACATATTGCTCAGGGGATTGAAACACTTTAATACCGGTCATTATAAAATCGTTGATGGATGGAATCAGCACCATTTTCTCCGGAGTTTGCTCTGCTCCGATAAGTGACCCATCAACCTTGATTTCTACAGTGCTGGCGTCGTTGCCACGTTTTACACTGTCAATAGTAAATGTGAAATTCTTGCGTTCGCTATCAGAAATCACACTTACTTTCAACTGACGATCGCCCTGCTTTGCGGTAATCATCTGCTTTACCTGCTCCGGATTGGCTACATCTGAAGTCCGCAAAGTCCCGGTAATTTTTTCCCAGCCAAGGTTTTTATTATCGTAGGTTTTGTGATTATCGACATTTAAATCAACGGCCTGCTTGGAAGTACGGAACTGAAACACGAATGTTTTCAGGCTATCCGGCATATTCAGCAATTCAGAAATATAAAATTTAGCGGTATAAAGCGTATTGGCCTTCATGGGCTTATCGGGTCTGAACTCAATAGTGCGGGTATTGATCCAGAAGGCTTTTCCATCGATATCAGGAGAAAAATCGAAAAGGGAAAGCTCCAGTGCTTTCTCAAACATGGAAGAGTCAGCATAGTCGTTAGCCAGTTCTATCTTGATGGTGCTCTCGGTACTCACTACACCGGAAGTAAAAGCAGTAACATAATCCCTGAATGCAGGATTGACTTTTACGCGTGCGGCTCTGCCCGTATTCAGCAGTAAAATTATAGTAGCAATAAGTAAAATGGCGATAATCACCACCATTACAGTTTTTTTCTTATCCATAACCGAAGGTTTTAATAGAGATGTATGTTTAATGGGCAGGTAAAAATATAAAATATTAAGTCTAAAGGTATGCGGATGACAAAATAAATTTTGCAATTGCTCCCAAATATACCGCGTAAATTAGAAAAGATAGTCTCCGGCCCTTCGACTACCTCAGAAAATGCATCTAAACCTGCGCTAATCTATTTCAATTTTATACATTTGCCCTAAACTAGTCTGTAATGAAAAGATTTAAAAAAATACTGCGGGTAACTTTAAAGACACTACTGATCCTGTTACTGGTAATCGTTGTAGCAGTGGCGGCTTTGCTGGCCTACAGCACCATAGATGATTATGCACCTGCTGCTAAAGAAGGCCTTAAAGTGGAAGGCAGCTCCGGGTTGAAATATATTACCAATGCTGATCTGTCGCTCATTACATGGAATATCGGATACTGCAGTCTGGGAAAAGAAATGGACTTCTTTTATGACGGCGGTAAACATATGCGTGCCGACGAAGCACAATATCAAATCTATCTGAACGGTGTTTTTAATTTCCTGGCAAAAAACGACAGCCTCGACATGGTTCTGCTTCAGGAAATTGATGTGAATGCACGTCGCAGTTACTACACCAACCAGGTTGACGCCATGAGGGAAGCATTGCCTTCGCATGCCTATGTATTCGCAAAAAATTATGATGTCGATTTTGTGCCCATGCCCATGACAAATCCAATGGCCAAGGTTGAATCCGGACTGATGACCTTTTCCAAATACGCCCCTGCCACAGCCGAACGTTACGCTTATCCGCTCAATTACAGCTGGCCCATGAAGCTTTTCATGCTCGACCGCGGTTTTATCATGGAACGTTTTAAAGTGGTTAATGGCAAAGAACTCATCATAGTAAACCTGCACAACTCCGCTTACGCCGATGCGGACCAGTTAAGACTTTATGAATTGTGGATGCTGCGCAGTTTCTTGCTGAGCGAATACGAAAAAGGGAATTATGTTATTGCCGGGGGCGACTGGAATCAGGCACCGGAGGGTTATGACAGTCTCAGGTTTTATGGGGATTATTACAGGTATCCCGACTGTCCCTCCATGGAAAAAGGGTTCTGGCCCGAAAGCTGGCACCAGGGATTTGATCCGCACTACCCCACCAATCGCAATGTTAATGAAGCCTATCGCCCGGGACTAACCCCAACCACCATCCTTGATTTTTTCATTACTTCTCCCAATGTCGCGATTACACAGGCTTCGGTGATGCAAACCGGCTTTGCTTTTTCCGATCACCAACCGGTATACATGAAAATACGCCTGCTGGAAGATCCCCTGCTTACTTGTCCGGAACCCTGCGCAGAGCTGATACAGATGCTGCAGGACTCGCTACAGGTACTCACAACCAAGGCATCAAAAGGCGAAGCAGGACAAGCTAAACCAGCGGTTAAGCCGGATCGGTTTTTTCAAAGGAAATAACAGCCCCTATCCCTGCCCTTTCCCCAAACGGGGAAAGGTCGTTTCTCCGATCCAGGTATTGCAGGAAATAGCATGGATTATGAAATAAACCTGAAGGTTATTTTTATGAAGTAAATAAAAACAGGCAGCTATATCAAATTCCGACTACAGCGCACTGCAAAATGACATACCGTCACCTTTCGCCGTTTGGGGAAGGGCCGGGATAGGGGCTGGAGAGGCCGGGATAGATACTGAACTCATTCTTCCCTGAAAAGCTCCGACGCAATCCTATCAGCGAACAACTTCCCGGCGATGGTAAGACGTACGTGCTGACCATCAGATAGTATCCAACCCCTCGTCATCATGGGTTCAATGCCTTTACGAACCGCATCAGCACTGGGCTTTCCAAAACGGTTCTCTATCAGTGTCAGATTAATTCCCACGGAGGTGCGGATAGCGGTCATGACATATTCATTGAAATGCTGCGTTTCCGTAAGGATTTCTTTTTCAAAGCTGAGATTACCGGAATGCAGACCTTGCAGGTAAGCGTCAACCCCTGCGACATTCCATTGCCTGCTCACTCCGTCGTAGGAATGGGCTGAGGGGCCGATACCCAGGTAATGTGTTCCATCCCAATAGGACGAGTTATGATGCGAGGGATGACCGGGCAGGCAAAAATTACTGATTTCGTAATGCTCATACCCGGCGGCCTGCATGCGTTCCATAATAATGAGATATTGTTCGGCAGCTTGTTCCTCATTAGGTGCGGCACATTTTCCTTTTTCAATATAATGTTTCAGGGGTGTTTTTTCTTCCACCGTAAGGGCATAAGTTGAAATATGTGGAATATCCTGACTGATGATATAATCCAATTCCTGTTGGAGCATTTCATTGGTCAGTCCCGGAACACCAAAAATCAGATCTACGGAAATTTCGCTGACAGGTCCGTTTCTCAGAGATTCAATTGCATCGAGGGCACATTGCGCGTTATGCGAGCGTCCGAGCCAGGTAAGTACTGTATCATTGAGCGACTGCACGCCAATGCTGATGCGGTTTACGCCTGCCTCATAAAGGTTTTGAATGGTTGCCGGATTAATATGCTCAGGGTTGGCTTCGAGGGTTATCTCCATCGCACTTGCCGTATTGAAAAGCTCTTTTGCTTTATGGATAATCTTACCGATATCTTCGGTGGTCATCAGCGAAGGCGTTCCGCCCCCGAAATAAATAGTGGCGATTTCTGATGCACCCAGATAATCCTTTCTCAGCTCCATTTCACTCATCAGGGCCTCAGCAAAACCTGACAGGTCGCGTTTACCCGCCACTGAAAAGAAATTACAGTAGGCGCATTTTGTTTTACAGAATGGGATATGGATATAGAGAGCAGACATATGAAAAATAAAAGTACTTAAAATTTCTCAAAGTGAATTCAATTTTTATCGGCATCCCCGAACGGAATTCCCATACTTTCAAGTGCATATACATACTGTGGACTATAATATTTATCGTGAATTTTACACCGTGAATCTCGAGAAATAACTTACTTTTGCGCTTCATTAAAAAAAACCCTGTATTTTTAGTTTATCCAAATGCCACACAAAAGTCCCATTCAAAAAATAAGCCTGGCGGGATTCATCATTACGCTGGGGATCGTTTACGGTGATATTGGAACGTCGCCCTTATATGTGCTACGCGCTATAATCGGGAGTTCGACAGCCATAACCACGGAACTGATTCTTGGTGCAATCTCCTGCATTATCTGGACACTCACCCTGCAAACGACAATAAAGTATGTCTTAGTCACGCTGCGTGCAGACAATAAAGGGGAAGGGGGAATTTTTGCACTTTATGCCCTGATCAGGAAAAATGCAAAATGGGCCTTTGTTTTTGCGATTATCGGCGGTGCCACCCTATTGGCCGATGGCATCATAACTCCCGCCATTACTGTAGTTTCAGCGATTGAAGGACTGGGTATGGTGGGCAGCAATTTCCCGATAGTCCCTATTGCAATTACGATAATTTGCGGAATCTTCCTGATTCAGCATTTTGGGACCGATAAAATTGGAAAATCATTCGGCCCTATCATGCTTTTATGGTTTGCCATGCTCGCAGTGATGGGCTTATCGCAGATTATTCATCTTCCGATGATTATTAAAGCCTTCAATCCCTATTACGCTTATCAATTACTGGCTCATTATCCTAAAGGCATCGTGCTGCTCGGTGCCGTATTTTTATGTACCACGGGGGCTGAGGCCCTTTATTCAGACCTGGGTCATTGCGGTATTAAAAATATCCGGATGACCTGGATCTATGTAAAAACGGCGCTGATCATGAATTATCTCGGACAAGGTGCCTGGCTATTGATGAATCCAAATATTGACAGGCTTGCGGTTAACCCTTTTTACGGAATTATGCCCCAATGGTTCATCATTCCCGGGATTATCATTTCAACCGCTGCAGCCATTATTGCCAGCCAGGCATTGATCAGCGGTTCGTTCTCTATTATGAATGAGGCCATTCTGCTGAACTTCTGGCCAAAACTCAAGGTTAAATATCCAACCCTGGTAAAAGGACAAATGTACATCCCGGGGATTAATTATTTTCTCTGGTTCACCTGCATCCTGGTAATTCTGTTCTTCCAGAAATCCAGCAATATGGAAGCCGCCTACGGGCTTTCCATTACCATCACCATGCTGATGACAACAGCACTGCTAGCAGTCTATTTTATTCAGAAAAAAATCCCGAAGTATATTATTATTCCTTTTGTATTGATTTACCTGACCATTGAAGGGACTTTTCTGGTAGCCAACCTGAACAAATTCATGCATGGCGGGTGGGTCACCATTTTCATCGCGGGTATATTGTTTTCAATGATGTATATCTGGCACAGAGCCCGGAAGATTAAAAATCGTTTTACCATCTTCGAAAAAATTGAACCTTATACACAGGTCTTTGCCGACTTACAGAAAGACCTCACCGTTCCGAAATATGCCACAAACCTGGTTTATCTCACACGCGCAGATTCCAAAACTTCGGTTGAATCCAAAATCATTGCTTCTATTTTTAACAAGCAACCTAAACGTGCTGACCTTTACTGGCTTCTTCACATTGATATCGTTGACTCCCCACGTACCCGCGAATACACCGTTACCACACTGATTCCGGGGATTCTGATTAAAGTTGAATTCAAGTTAGGGTTCCAGGTGCAACCCCGCGTAAACTTATTCTTCAGGGAAATTATTGATGAGATGATCAAAAACAAAGAAATCGATCCACTCTCCAATTATCCATCTTTACGGAAGCATAACATCCAAGCCGATTTCCGGTATATTATCATCGACAGGATTCAGAATTATGATTTTGATTTCCCCATGAAGGAACAGTTCGTAATGGATATTTATCCTTATCTGAAAAGAATTGGTATTTCCAAAGTACGGGCGTTCGGGCTCGATACGAGCAATGTCATGGTGGAGCAGGTAGCCCTGATATATCCCAAAAAGCTCACCTCCGGCCTGATAAGAATCGACAAGGAATAAATCCCGGAAAACATCCTGGTTCAATATTGCTTATTTTTATAGTCCCATATACCCTGTTTTGTCATGCAACGAAAAAAACTAATTGTGATAGGTGGCGGTTTTGCTGGCATTCAGCTGCTTAAACATCTTGACCAGAATATTTTTGATGTGTTGCTGATTGACAAGCTCAATCACCATCAATTTCAGCCGCTGTTTTATCAGGTTGCCACCTCGCAGCTTGAACCGGCCAGCATTTCATTTCCACTGCGTAAAATATTTCAAAAGCGAAAAAACACGCAGATCAGGTTGGCAGAAGTTACCCGCATTGAGCCCGCTGTGAACATGATTGATACTACCATTGGAAAATTCGGATATGATTATTTAGTGATTGCCAATGGCTGTAAAACGAATTTTTTCGGAAATCAGGAATTGCTGAAACACGCGTACGGACTTAAGTCCACTTACGATGCTATCAAGATAAGAAATAAAATACTTCAGAATTTCGAGGACATTCTTTCGGCCAATGATCAGGAAAAAGAATACCTGATGAATATTGTAATTGTTGGTGCAGGCCCAACAGGCGTAGAATTGGCCGGTGCCTTTTCGGAAATCAAACATAATGTCCTCCCCCGTGATTTTCCCTTAATAGATTTCAAAAATTTAAAAATTATTTTACTGGAAGGAAGTCCCCACACGTTAAATAACATGAGTGATCTGGCTAAAAATACCTCTGAAAAATATTTAAAAAAATTGGGTGTTGACACAAGGACCAATACTTTTGTTACCCGATACGACGGTAAGATCGCAACACTAAACAACGGTGAAACCATTAAAAGCAAACATGTGATATGGACGGCTGGTGTGACGGGCAATATCATTGAAGGTCTTGATAAAAATGTTATATCAAAAAACAACAGAATATTAGTCAACAGGAATAATCTTGTACAAGGAACCAATAATATATTTGCCGTGGGGGACATTGCCTATATGGAAACCCCGCTATATCCCAATGGACATCCTCAGGTTGCCAATGTCGCGATTAACCAGGCACGGGTCTTAGCCAGAAACCTGAAAGCACTGTTGAAAAATAAACCGCTGAAAGATTATGAATATAAAAATCTGGGAACCATGGCCACCATTGGAAAAAACAAGGCCGTTGTGGACCTGTCTTTTACCCGGTTTAAAGGCTACTTTGCCTGGCTTGTGTGGATGTTTTTGCACCTGATGCTGATACTGAGTGTACGCAACAAGTTAATCATATTCATTAACTGGGCCTGGAGTTATGTGTCCAGTGACACCTCACTACGGCTTATATTAAGAGACAACGAAAAAGATGAAGCCGGGAACTAAAGAATAAGTTTACCAGCAAATCCAAAATCGAATTAACTACTTTTAGCTTGGCTCACCCGGCTCCGCAAAGGGCCAGCATTATTCAATTTCCGAATACAGCTTCATAAACTGAACACGTTCGAAAACAGCCGGATTTTCAAGATTTGACTGACACATTTTACCGCGAAAATCATCGAGGCTGTTATAATTCATTTCCTTCATCCAGTTTTCGAGTCCCTGCAGCATAACCTGCAGCTGTTCGATACCCGATTTGTATAAGCAAGAGGTTACCTGAACCGTATTCGCGCCGGCCAGTATCATTTTTGCGACGGTATCTCCATCCTGGATACCGGTAGCGGCCGCAATGTCGCAACCCAACTTTCCGGCAAGCATCGCCACCCATCGGAGGGTATGATAGTGTTCACCCGGCTGACTAAGAATTCCGCCACTCGTTAAACTGTTGGTGCGTATATCCAGATCGGGAGAGTAAGGCCTGTTAAACAGCACCATGGCACTGATACCGCTTTGGGATATCAACTGCAGGGTTGAGGACAGGCTTGAAAAGTAATAACCCAGTTTGATACTCACTGGTAGCGTGGTATATTTTTTTACCTCGTTATAGATTTCGGTATAGATTTGCTCGTTCTGTACAGAAGATCTCGAAGGATCAGAAGGCAGTACATAAATATTCAGCTCAATGGCATCAGCGCCGGCTTCCTGAATACGGCGTGCAAAATACTGCCATTTATATGCAGATACGCAATTAATACTGGCAATTACCGGAATGCTGACCGCTTTTTTTGCCTCCCTGATAAAATTCAGATACTCGTTCAGGGTATGTTCCTGCGCAAAGTTGGTAAGATAACTCTGTGCTTCCTGATAAGTGTAAACGTCATCCTTTTCGCTCAGAATGTCGTCGTAGGCTTTCCCCATAACCTTAATGGCCTCTGTACGGTCAGTGATCAGCTTCTCCGTTTCGTAGCGTATCTGCTCTTCAAAGATCGATTTTAATACGATAGCGCCGGCACCGTATTTTTCCATTTCAACCAGGTTTTTCACTGAAGTTGACAACCCGGAACTACCAGCAATGATGGGGCTTTTAAGCTTCAGTCCCATGTACGAAGTTGAAAGATCGGCCATAACAATATTTTTTTTAGATTAATATTCAGCAGGAAGTTGTTTCATTTCTTTAAGTGAAAAAACAGGTCCATCCTTACAAACATATACCTTACCCACATTGCATCTCCCGCACTTTCCAAAGCCGCATTTCATGCGGTTTTCCAAGGTAGTATAAACGTTTTCATCGGTAAACCCAAGCTTTTCTAATACAGGGAAAGTATATTTTATCATGATGGGAGGACCACATACGATGGCAATGGTATTATTCCCGGAAGGGGCAGCCTGCTCCAGCACTGTCGGGACAAACCCGATCTGACCTTTCCAGTCAGGGGTTTCGCCACCGGGATCCACGGTAGTAATCAGCTTCACATCCGGCCGTTCTTCCCATTCCTTCAGTTCATGTTTGTAAACAAGATCAGCCACGGATTTTGCCCCATAAACGATGGTAATGTCTTTAAAATTTTCCCTGAGGTCGAGACAATTCCAGATGACGCTTCGCATAGGAGGAAGCGCAATACCGCCGGCGATAAACAACAGATTTTTCCCTTTCCATTCATCGATGGGGAAAACATTTCCGTAAGGACCGCGGAACCCAATCTGGTTACCTTCTTCCATATTGGCCAACGCATTGGTTACACGTCCCGTTTGACGGAAAGTGCACTCAATATATCCTTTTCTGGTAGGAGAAGATGCAATGCAAAAAGTAGATTCGCCTGCACCCATTACTGAATATTCCCCAAACTGCCCGGTTTTGAATTCAAACGCTTTTCCTTCTTCTTCATTTTCGAACTTCAGTCTGAAAGTCCTTACAAATGGCGCTTCTTCGATTACTTTTTCGATGCGCATCATATAGGGCATATAAATATTTTCCTTACTCATTTTTTAACCTCCATCAGATTTGAAAGATGTTCAATAATGTTCATATCGGCCGGGCAAGCCCTGGAGCACCTGCCACAACCCACACAGCCTAAAACATTCAGGCGGTCGGGCATATAGGAGAATTTATGTAAAATACGCTGTCTCCACCGCTGGCTCTGCACTTCGCGGGGGTTATGACCGGAAGTGTGCAGGGTAAATAACGATAAACCGCAGGAATCCCACAATCTAAGCCGCACGCCATTCTTTCCCTTATTCTCATCCTGAATATCGAAGCATGCACAGGTGGGGCAAACATACGCACAGGCGCCGCATCCGATGCACCGCATGGATTGCTCTGCCCACACTTCGCTTTCGAAGAAACCATCAAGTTTACTAACAATCTCTTTATGATCAAACTTTACAGGCACATTGGCCAGCATGGAATCCTTTGCCTGATCACCTGCAGGTTCGAAAAACATACTGTAGGCCTCATAAAACTTACTGCCTTTTTCGGTTACGATTTCTGCGAGATAATTTCCATCCCCCATGCGTGTAAGCAGGATATCGCTTCCTTCTGTGCTTCCTGGGTTTCCGCCAACAGAGGTACAAAAACAGTAATCATCACACTTGCTGCAACTCATCCCGATAACAGTGGTTTTCTCCAGACGTTTGGTAAAGATTACGTCTTTATAATCCCACGTAAAAATGGCATTGAGTGCAGCAAAGCCATTGGCATCGCAAGGCCGGGCACCCACAATGACAAGTTCGGGGAGGTTATTGAAATCGACATCGGTTACCGTGCTTCCCTCTTTGGAATTGGTAAACGATAACAACTTTTCAATCTTTGGAAAAGCAGCAGATTTGGCTGATGACACTGTAAGGATATAATCGTCGGTGAGATCGCTTGCAGCGTTTACCAGTGCATAGTCGACCAGGTCGCCGTTTTTCACAGGGCCCAGAACCTTCTTCTGATCAGAAATAAGCTTATCAATAAGCGTTGAGAAGGATTCTTTTTTTAATATTTTATTCTCTGTTGTCATGATCATATGATAAATGATTCTTTATCGTCAAGTTTAAAGTGCGATAGTGCGAACTCTGAATCTGCCTTCATTCCTGCCAGTGCACCGAAATCGTTTTTGATTTCGTCGATCAGGGTGTAGGTCATCAGGTGCAAAGGAATATCCATCGGACAGGCTTCGGCGCAGTATCCGCAACTGATGCACCTTCCGGCAATATGCATGGCACGCATGATATGCCATTCCATGTTCCCCATGGCATCTGCTGCAACCGGTATCCATTGTGGTTGATTTGATTCCACCGTACACCTGTGACAATAACATAAGGGACAGGCTGCCCGGCAGGCATAGCATTTAATGCATTTCGAAAACTCTTTCTGCCAGAAGTTCCATCTTTCTTCCAGACTCATTGCATTGATTTTTTCTATCATCGCCCGGTCCTCTTCAGAAAGAACAATATTTAATGCACCCAGATATTCTTCGACTGCTTTAAAATCATCCAGCGGAACATATTTCCCTTCTTCAGACAGGCCAAGCACTACCAGGTCATCGCTCACAAACTGGTGTTCGGAAGCCAGTACCAGAATGGCACGCATGACAGGCACCGTGGCAACAATGGCCATTTTCCCCATCTTTTTTACCTCAGCTTTGCTAAGATATAAGGCCAGATCCTGGACACATTTATCATTAAAAATAAGCTGATCGGTTTTATCAGGGTCCTTGATAAAAACAGCCCTGGCTCTGCCGGAGGAACCCTGACCGTAGCCAATAACAACCCCAACTTTATTTTCGGTGAGTAATTCTTTCGCTTTTTTTCTTAAATCATCCATTGGAAACCTCCTTTTCCTGAGCAATATTATTCAGATTTTGATATGCTTCATAAGGGCCAAGTTTGCGGATTTCAGCAACGGTATTATTGACCACATCAGCCCATTTTGAGCCTTCTGCGGCTGACACCCATGAAAATTGTATCCGGCGGACATCTACACCGACAAAATCAAGCAGGCGCCTGAATACAATCCAGCGACGGCGTGCATGAAAATTTCCGGAAGTATAATGGCAATCGTTGGGATGACAGCCCGAGACGATAATTCCATCAGCACCGTTAGCAAAGGCCTTCAGTAACAGCATGAAATCGATTCGCCCCGTACATGGAAACCTGATGATTTTAACGCTGGGCGAATATTTTATGCGACTGGTACCTGTGAGATCGGCACCTGCATACGTGCACCAATTACACACAAATGCTACAATTTTTGGTTCAAATTCAGCCATACTCTGAGAATTTTAAATTTTGCTTTTCAATGTTTTCTTCCTGATATTCCAGTACCTTGAGTCACTTACAGTAGTTTCCTGCAACCAATAGGCTGGGGATACAATGCGGTTTTTGCTGGTCTTTAATGACCCTTCGTAAATAGAGATTATCGGGTTAAAGGTCACATCAGTCACACCAATAATATAAGTATCGGGGGCCTCAGGAGTTTCTTTGGGTTCCTTTTCTATCTTCACATCAAAGTGGTTAACTTCGAGCAATGCTTTCAGAAATTCCTTTCTCTCTTCCGTAACGTTCTTTTCCACGACGACACATCTGAAGGAATCCACCGTAACATATTCTTGCTTATACTTATTTAATGGGGCCATAATTAATTCGTTTACAAACCAAAACTTAAAGACCTGATAAATTCAAAAACATAACTAACGAAACCCGTTACCACCAAACCTGCCAGACAAATGATCAAGGCCAGACGGGTCATAAAATCGCTTTTAAAACCGGGAATAGGGTTCTCGTTTTTATTGATAAACATAGACTTTACCACCAGCAAATAATAAAATAATGAAATGATCGCATTAAGGACTGCGATCAGCACCAGTATATAGAAGCCTTGTTCGGCGGCGGCGGCAAACAGAAAAAACTTACCAAAAAATCCTGCTACAGGCGGTATCCCCGCAAGGGAAAATAATGAAAGGGTCATAAGCAGGCTTAATTTCGGGTTGGTATGATACAGGCCGTTGTATTCGTCCATGTTTTCTTTGCCGGTCTTGCTGATGATGGCGGAAACCACGCCGAAAGCCCCAAGATTGGAGAAGATGTAAACTAAAACATAATATACCACTGACGCCATGCCCATCTCATTGCCTCCGATGATCCCCAGCAAAATAAAGCCTGCTTGTGAGATGGAAGAAAATGCCAAAAACCGTTTCATATTCTTCTGACGAATAGCAAACAAGTTACCGACGGTCATGGTAAGTACGGCAATTACATAAATTACATCCTGCCATAAATCCACTATTTCCTTGAATACTGTAAAGAGAACTATGGTGAAAATAAAAACCGCAGCCCCCTTCGAAATAACCGACAAATAGGATGTCACATTCACAGGCGCTCCTTCATATACATCGGCCGTCCACAAGTGGAAAGGCACCATTGATATTTTAAAGGCCATTCCTGCAAAAAAGAATATGAATGCCAGTATCTGTAAACTGTTAGCGCCAATCAGGGAAGAAAGTTCACTAAAATAAAGAGTCCCTGTGGTTCCGTAAATCATGGACAGCCCGTAAAGTAAAATTCCGGAAGACAATGCAGAAGTTAAAATCAGTTTAATCCCTGCCTCCGCTGACTGACTTTTCGACCGTTCATAGGCGGCCAGGGCTGCAATAGGAATAGTGGCCAGCTCTAATCCAATATAGAACATCAGGAAATGACCGGCAGAAATCATAAAATTCATACCGATCAATGTCGAAATGATTAACAGGAAAAACTCACCCGACTTTTCAAGATTTTCGTCCTTTTTCAACCAGGTATAGGATTGAATAAAAATGATTAAAACACCAATATTGAGGATGTTTTTCATAATAATGGTCAGCGGTGAATTTTGAAACATACCGCCGAACAACACACCGGTGGGTGCCGGAAAGAAACCAATCCCGGTAACCACGGCAAACAGGACGATCGAAAAAATAATGATTCCGGATGTTTTACCCGGAGTCCGGAAAATTTCTGCAATCAGCACAAGCATGGCCGCCAATGTGAGCAACAGCTCATGCCTCATCAAAAAGAAATCATTTATATTCATATTCTACTAATCTAAATCTTTGGTTATTAAATCAAAATACCCAGTTTTTCCATAATAGGTTGCAGGCTATCACCGATCATATCCGACAGCCACAGGGGTGCCAAACCTATAGCAGCAACGGCAACAATCAGTGAAACGGTGGTAATTTTTTCGTACCAAACCGCATCTTTCAGGTGATTGAAATGACTATTGGTAACCGGACCAAGCAGCAAGGTACCTATCACTCTCAGGATATATACAGCAGTAATGACAATCGAAGAACAGGCAAGCACCGTCACTACCCGATGGAAGGTATCGGTATGCTGGAAGGCTCCAAAAAATATGGTCATTTCAGCCACAAACCCGCTTAATCCGGGCAATCCTAAAGAGGCAAGACCAGCGATAACATAACACACCCCAATAAAAGGCATAACCTTCATAAGGCCCCCCATTTCGTGTATCAGACGGGTATGGGTTCTTCCGTATAACATGCCAATCAGGGCAAAGAAAAGGGCTGTCATGAGACCGTGTGAAATCATCTGCAGGATGGCGCCATCCAGGGCCGTTTCGTTCATCATCAGAATCGCAAACAATACCAAACCGCAATGACTCACCGATGAGTATGCATTGATGTATTTAAGGTCCTTTTGCACAACCGCACCGAAGGCCCCGTAAACAACACTGATCGAAGTAAGAATAATAAATATCCAGGCCATTTCGTGTGCCGCTTCCGGCATAAGGAACATGGCTACCCGGAAGCAACCATAACCGCCGAGTTTCATCAACACACCGGCATGCAGCATGGATACCGCTGTAGGAGCAGAAGAGTGACCATCGGGCGACCATGTATGCAGCGGAAATAAAGCTCCCAGCACACCGAAACCAACAAATGTTATCGGAAAGAAAAAACGCTGCGCCTCCATAGGAATCGTATGTTTAGAAATCTCGATAATATTAAAAGTTAAGGCACTCCCTTCCGCTGCAGAATTAAAATAGATGCCCAGTAACCCCACCAGCAATAAGGCAGAACCTCCCATCAGCATCAGGGTCAATTTCATGGCAGCGTATTCTTTGGGACCGCTGCCCCAGATACCGATGAGCAGATACATTGGAATTACCGCCAGTTCGTAGAAAAGAAACATGGTGAATAAATCGAGGGAAATAAAAAACCCAAAAACCCCGGTGGCAAGTAAAATCAAGGAAATAAAAAACTCCTTCGACAGAAAATCCATCTCCCAGGAAGCAAAGATTCCTGCAAAAACCACAATTGATGTCAGGGCAATCATCGCTACAGAGATCCCATCAACGCCAATGGTATAGCCAATATTCAGACTTTCATACCAAACATAATGTTCGTAAAACATCATTTGTTCTGTATTGCCGGCACTACGTCCGGTAAGGTACAGATAAACCAGGATGCCAGCAAGGATGAGCTGAAGACTCATTCCAATAGCAGCGGTAATGCGGACCTGCTTCATGTTTTTGCCCGCCATAAGCGCGAACATGGTGAGTAAAGGTATGATTACAAAAAAAGATAATATGTTCATTGCTTTTCTATATTAATAGACGTATATATAAATAAAAATTGCAGCCAGGGCGATGGCACTTGAAATAAATACATACCCGTATTTTTGCAATTGTCCCGATTGAAGATCTCTGATATTAAAAGAAAAGAATTGCGTTAAGGTGGCAATAAAATTCATGAAGCCATCCACAATATTTCTATCGAACCATGCAATAGGAGCAGAAATACGTTTAAAAATAATTTTCTGGGTAACGAACAAATAAAGCTCGTCAACATAGAACTTATGATAGGACCAGCGATAAAAGAATTTCAGTGCATGGATTGCCTTTTGTGGGGCTTCTGACTCTTTCATATACATAAATGCTGCAATCCCGATACCCAAGAATCCCACAATAATAGAAGGAATGGCTATCGGCCACCATTCGATTTCTGTTGCAAACGGAATTGAATCAGATGAAACCAATTCGCTAAAGGGGATATAACCGCTGACAATAGATGCGAGGGCCAGGAACATCAGCGGGAAGGTCATTGAAATAGGAGCTTCATGAGGCTTTTTATGATATTCAGGGGCCTTATTCCAGAATACCCTGAAATATAAACGGAACATATAAAATGCCGTCAGTCCTGCCACAAATAGTTGTGTATAGAAAATTAACTTGTTAGAATGATAAGCGGCTGTCAGAATTTCATCCTTGCTGAAAAAGGCTGAAAAGCCTGGGATTCCGGCAATGGTAAGACATGCAATCAGGAAGGTAATGTGGGTGATGGGCAAATGCTTTCTCAGTCCGCCCATTTCGTTCATATAATTAGTATGCACAGCATGAATGATAGCGCCGGCGCCTAAAAAGAGCAATGCTTTAAACATCGCATGGGTAAACAGGTGGAACATGGAGGCCATAAACCCCAAACCCTCGTGTCCGCCATATCCGGAAACGCCTAAACCCACCATCATGTAACCGATCTGCGATATGGTTGAGTAAGCAAGTACCCTTTTTATATCCATTTGGGTGCAGGCAATCAATGCAGCAAACAGCGAAGTAAAGGCACCCACATAGCCGACGATTTCAAGACCCGCGGGCGCTGATACCACATAGATGGGAAAAAGCCTCGCCACCAGATAAACCCCGGCCACCACCATCGTAGCGGCATGAATTAAGGCAGACACAGGCGTTGGACCCTCCATTGCATCGGGAAGCCAGATATGTAATGGAAACATGGCCGATTTACCCGCTCCCCCAATAAAGATCAGGATGAGCGACCAGGTCATGGTTGAAAGCCCCAGAAATGCTATACTGCTCCCCTGGGCTATCGCCGGGCCGTTTATATCCGTTAATTTGATGAAATCAAAAGTGCCCGTATTGAATGAGAGTAACAAAATCCCCACGAGAAAACCCAGATCAGCAAAGCGCGTAACAATAAACGCCTTTTTTGATGCGGCCACTGCGGAGGGTTTTTGATAATAAAATCCGATCAACAGGTATGAGGACACGCCCACCAACTCCCAAAAAATATACATCTGAAAAATGTTGGTCGCCACCACGAGACCCAGCATAGAAAAACTAAACAACGAAAGGAACGCATAAAAACGCTCAAATCCCTTTTCACCTTTCATGTACCCAAGGCTGTAAATGTGAACCATCAATGATACTGTGGTGATCACCACCAACATCATCACCGATATAGGATCAAGCAATACGCCCATATCAACATGAAGCTTATCGGTAAAGTTAAGCCATAGCTGATTGAACGCGATTATTTTTTGGTAAACGCCGTCCACTTTTCCCACGCGGAAGAAGTATTCATAAGCGATGAAATAGGAAAGTACGGTAGAAACCAACAATCCCAATGTCCCCAAGATCCCGGAAGCCCGCGCTTTTAATTTATTGCCGAACAATCCCAACAATAAAAACATAAAGAAGGGAATCAGTACGACGAGTATACTAAAACTAAAATCCATCATAGCTTAAGTTTTCAAAAGTAAATTAAAACTTCATTTTACTGACGTCTTCCACATTAATGGTAGTGAAACGACGATAAACATTAATAATCAGAGCGATTGCGACCGCAGCTTCAGCGGCAGCGACAGCAATAACAAACATGCTGAAGAAATGCCCCTGCAACTGATCGGGATACAGAATCCTGTTAAAGGCAACAAAATTGATATTAACAGCATTCAGCATCAGTTCTAAGGACATCAGGATCGTAATAAGATTCCGGCGGGTAAGAAAGCCGAATATTCCCACGAAAAACATGATCGTGCCCAAGGCTAAAAAGTATTCTAATGGTATTCCCTGATACATAGGATATATATTTTATTTTTCTGATTTGGTACCTTTTTTTGCAATTACAATAGCTCCGACCATAGCGGCGATCAGCAAAATACTAATCACTTCAAAGGGCAGTGCATAACCCTCTTTCCCATAGTTCATCAATTGGCGGCCTATGACGTTCGTATCAACTTCGAGCGCAACAGCCTGATTGGCCTTAAAAGAATAATCAAGAACAGAGGTAAGACAGACAAAAATGCCGGCAGCGGCAGCAAGTGCAGAATAAACGATTTTTTGCACACCCACCGGTTCAAACTTTTTACCGATCTGGCTGGTGAGTAAAATGGAAAAAATAATCAGCACCACAATCCCTCCTGCATAAAGTGTCAGCTGAACCGCTGCAAGGAACTGGTAGTTCAGCAGAAAGTAGAGACCTGCAGTCCCGATAAGCACAAACAACAGGTATGTGGCAGCCCGCAAAATTCTACGGCTGGTAACAGCAAGAATCGAAAAAGCCACGATACCTATAGAAAATATAAAAAACATCAATTGATACGAAGTCATTATTCTACTCCTTTCATTAATTTGGAATCCGGCATGTTCAGCACTTTGGTTAATTTGGTCCGGTCAAACACGGAATGTTCAAAGGTGGGTATAAAAGAAAGGGCCTTTGAAGGGCAGGTTTTAACGCATAATCCACAGAAGGAGCACATACCCAATCTGTAAATATGCTTATCCAGAAATCTTTTCTTCTTGCCATCGACCAACTCCTGGTCAGAAATAACCGTGATCGTGCCATTGGGGCAATTTATTTCACAAATACCACATGCAGTGCATTTATGTTCATTCGCTTCGTTGTGGGGCATGATAAGCTCGCCTTTGAAGCGATCAAACATTTCCAGTTTTTTATGGGAACGGCCACGTCCTCCTTTTCTGTTTTCGGGGTATTGTTGAACAACAATAGTCCATGGCCTGAATAAATAGGATGTGGTCACACTCATTCCGACCAACAATGACCAGATTCCCTTAAACATGCCTGCAAAATACTGATAGATACTTTTCATTCTTTTATCCTTACGCAATCAATAATAATTTCGATGCCCTGTTTATTTACCAAAATGCCAACCCATCAGGACCACCAGGGCCATGAGTAAAATATTTACAAGATTTATTGGAAGCAAATATTTCCACTCCAATCTCAGCAGCTGGTCAATCCTCAAGCGCGGAAATGTCCATTTGAACAACATGATAAAACAAAGCACCACAAATGTTTTCCCGAAAAACCATACAAAAGGCGGAATAAAATCCATGACCTCATTAAAGTTTACAAGTCCGGAAATATGAAACGGCATCCACCCGCCCCAGAATACAGTAGCAGCCACCGCTGATATAAGAAACAAATTCATGTATTCAGCCAGGTAGAAAAAAGCAAATTTGAACCCTGAATATTCGGTATGAAACCCGGCGGTTAATTCAGATTCTGCTTCAGCAAGGTCAAACGGACCACGATTCGTTTCTGCAGTACCTGCAATTAAAAACACTATAAAAGCAATAAAAGCAGGAATATGCCCTGTAAAAATAAACCAGCCATCCCTTTGCCCTTCTACAATCACAGAAAGCTGCATGCTACCTGCAAGTACACACATGGTAACCAGTGAAAGTCCGACGGACAGTTCATAGCTGACAATCATTGCACCGCTTCGCATCGCTCCGATGAGCGAATATTTATTATTACTGCTCCAGCCAGCCAGCAGCACGCCTATTACGCTCATGGAGGAAATCGCCATAATATAAAAAACACCGATATTAAAATCGAGGGCGTGCAATCCTTTGGAGACGGGTAAAGCGGCCAGTGTCATGAAGGTGCAAACGATAACAATAAAAGGGGCCAGTGTGAAAAGAAGTTTATCGGCCTTTTTAATCGGAACCATTTCTTTAACCAGCAACTTCAAAAGGTCGGCAACGGTTTGAATAATCCCGTAAGGACCAACCCTGTTGGGGCCTACCCTGTTCTGGATAAACCCGCAAAATTTACGTTCCCAATATACCAGAAAGAGTCCGACGACAGCATACATAATCAGAAAAACCACAGAAATGAGCACCATCTCAACGATCATAGCCCAAAGGGGAGGCAGATTGTTGTATAGGAAACTGTCGATGTATTGGTTAAAAGAGGTAAAGTCGTATATATCGAATTTCATACGGAAGTATTTTAATTATTTAGCTGTCATTTTACTCACTTCTATCTGTCAATATCAGGTATCACATAATCCAGCGATCCCCCGATAGCGATCAGGTCGGCAATTTTCTGATTCCTGGAAACAATATCAAGGATTGATAAATTACTGAAATTCGGAGAGCGGAATTTGACCCTGTATGGAGTTTTGTTTCCATCGCTGGAAATAAACACTCCAAATTCGCCCCTTGCGGCTTCTACTCTTTGATAGTATTCTCCTTCGGGCAACTTAATCACAGGTTTCATTTTCACGGCAAAATCCCCTTCAGGAATATTATCGACCAATTGTTCCAGAATATTCATCGACTCCCACATTTCATCTATGCGCACCATATATCGGGCAAACGTATCGCCTTCGGTATGCAGGGCTTCTTTAAAATCAACCTTGGAATACACTCCGTAGGGTGCATGTTTCCTGACATCGCAGGAAAAGCCGGATCCTCTTCCGGTTGGCCCCGTCGCTCCATAATTAATAGCATCTTCTTTGGAGAGCAGCCCCACGCCCTTGGTGCGTTCCTGCATAATCACATTACCTGTGAGCAACTGGTTGTATTCGGGGAGTTTTTTTCTGAAATATTTGATAAACTCTTTGATGCGTTTTTGGAAATTAGGATGAATATCGTTCATCAACCCGCCGGGCGTATTGTAGCTTACAATTAACCTTCCACCGCAGGTCTCCTCAAAAATATCCAGGATTTTCTCCCGATCGCGTAATCCATAAAAAAAGCATGTCTGAGCGCCCATATCCATCCCGAAAGAACACCACCACAGCTGATGTGAAGCAAGCCGGGTCAGTTCACCCAGTATCGTGCGAATATATTTCACTCTTTCCGGAACCTCGATTTCAAGGGCATTTTCAACGCACATGCACACCGCTTCATTATTGATGTGAGCAGACAAATAATCCAACCGGTCGGTCAGATGAATGATCTGAGGATACGTCAGCTTTTCGCACATTTTCTCAATGCCGCGGTGAACGTATCCGCAATGTGGCTGAACCCTGGTTACGATTTCACCTTTCAGCGACACGACGAGCCGGAGCACACCATGCGTTGAAGGATGTTGCGGCCCCATGTTAATGGTATATTCCTGTTGGGAAATATCCTGCAATAATTTGTCGTCAGCCATGGTTATTTTTCAATGATGTTAATATGATCCACGTAATCTTTTCTTAAGGGGTGACCTTCCCATCTCTCATCCAGAAATATTCTGCGCATATCCGGGTGGTTTTTAAAATTGATTCCCAAAAGGTCATAAACTTCCCGTTCCAGAAAATCAGCGGTTTTCCACAGGTCACAAACCGTATCCAGCGTTGGTGTTTCTCTGTTGGGGGTGATTGTTCTCAATACAATAATATGCGAAAACTTCGTAGACGTAAGATGGTAAATCACGCCAAATCCCTCCGGCCAGTCTATCCCCGTAAGGCAAAAAAGATAATCAAAATAAGTATCGTCAGACTCCTTCAATGCCTTAGCCAGCGCATACAGTTTATTCGGGGCCACGGTTGCTTCCAGAAATTGTTTCCCCATGGCTACCTCTGCATTGGGAACCAATGAAAGAACTTTGGTTTTCAATTGTTCATTATCCATTTTTGCTCAGAAATTATTTTTCTACTTTTTTTGAAAATCGTCTTTCCATAATACGGTCAGTTTCTATCTTTCTTTGCAACTGCATAACGCCATAGAGCAGGGCTTCCGGGCGCGGGGGACAACCCGGCACAAAAACATCGACCGGAATGACATGCTGAACGCCTCTCACCACACTATATGAATTGAGGTAAAAAGGGCCGCCGGAAATAGCACAGGCGCCCATTGCAATAACAAATTTCGGTTCCGCCATCTGATCGTAAAGGCGCTTTAATACCGGAGCCATTTTATGCACAATAGTTCCTGCAACCACGATAACATCGGCCTGGCGGGGACTTGCGCGGTATACTTCAATACCAAAACGGGCAAAGTCGTGTCGCGGTGCACCGGTGGCCATCATCTCAATACCACAGCAGCTGGTTGCAAAAGTCAGCGGCCAGAGGGAATTTTTCCGGCCCCAATTGATAAGATCATCGATGGTCGTAATTAAAATATTTCCACCACTTTTCTGAAAGAGTTCAAGGGTTTCGTTGTCCTTAAACTCTTCATATTTCATAGATTTTATTCCCATACCAATGCGTGTTTTTTCCAGGCATAGAGTAATCCCAGACCCAGAACAAAAAAGAAAATCACAATTTCAATAAATGCAGTAATACCCACTTCTTTCATGACCACCGCCCAGGGAAAAATAAAGACGATTTCAACATCAAAAATCAGAAACAGGATCGCAAACAGATAATATCCTACGTTAAACTGCAGCCAGGTAAGACCTTTCGTAGGGATGCCGCATTCGTAGGGTTCGGATTTCACGGCATTTGTAGATTTCGGAGAAATATACCAGGCGAAAACCAGTACAATCACCACAAAAATAACGGCTGCCAGAAAAAATGTAATTAGAGACTCGCTGCTCATCATAAGCTTAACGTTTTTTTGAATTAATCATTTAATAATGCCATAACCTCTGTGAACACCTGATTATGCGAATAACCAAGGATGTCAATAGATTTGGAACGACAAAGAGCCACGCATGTCCCGCATCCCTGGCAAAGGCCCGGATTGATATAGGCTATGGTTTTTATCAATTTACCATCGCGCGTTTTAATTTCTTCCTGCTCGATAGCATTATAGGGACAAACCGTCTGACACAGGAAACATCCCACGCAAGAGGAATAATGAGGGGGGGCGCTTCTGTTAACCACAGCAATCATCGGATCGCGGGTAAGTTCGTCATTCGCGAACAATCCGGCCACCTTACTTGCCGCACCGGAGGCCGCCGCTACAGATTCAGGAATATCTTTAGGTGCCTGACAGGCGCCTGCCAAAAAGATCCCTGCAGTATTGGTTTCTACCGGTTTTAGTTTGGGATGAGCTTCAGCGAAAAACTTGTAGGCATCGTACGACACATGCAATTTCTGAGCGAGGGTTTCTGCTCCTTCGTTGGCCACACCTGCTGAAGCCAGCACAACCATGTCGGCTTCAATCACCACAGGTTCTGCATTTAGCAGGGTATCGGCTCCATAAACAAAAAGCTTCCCGTTCTTCTCATAGATTTTAGAAACCCGTCCGCGTATATACTGTGCGCCATCCTGATCAATCGCCCGTCGTACAAACTCTTCATACATTTTTCCACCAGCACGTATATCCATATAAAACACATACGGAGTGCCTTCGTGAACTTTATGTTTATATAACATGGCATGTTTGGCAGTGTACATGCAACAGATTTTCGAACAGTATTCAATGCCCTTTGCGGGATCGCGTGAGCCTGCACAAGCAATAAACACAACCTTTTTAGGAACTGCCCCGTCACTGGGTCTGCGTATGGCACCCAGGGTGGGTCCGGAAGCAGAGGCAAGACGTTCGAACTGCAACCCGGTAATGACATCCTTATATTTACCGTATCCGTATTCGGGGAAGAAATCCGTTTTCAATACATTAAAACCGGTGGCCAGCACAATAGCGCCAACTTCCAATTCCAAAATCTCGTCTTCCTGATCGAAACGTATGGCTTTTGTAGGACAAACTTTTTCGCAAACCCTGCATTTCCCTTTAGTATAATAGGTACAGTTTACTCTGTCGATAACAGGTTTATTAGGGACAGCCTGCGGAAACGGGACATAAATTGCCGTCCGGAAACCGAGTCCTAATTCAAATTCACTGGGGATTTTTTTGTTAGGGCACTTGGTTGTACATAAGCCGCAGCCTGTGCAGGCTTTTTCGTCAAGACTTTTGGATTTTTTGCGGATTTTAACTTTGAAATTTCCCACAAATCCATCCAGACTTTCCAGTTCAGCATATGTGTACAGGGTAATATTAGGATGCTGGGCCACTTCCACCATTCGTGGGGTCAGAATACACTGTGAACAATCAAGTGTGGGAAAGGTTTCTGATAACTGCGACATATGTCCGCCGATAGAAGGATCCCTTTCGATCATCACCACTTTATGACCGGTATTGGCAATATCGAGTGCTGCCTGAATACCTGCAACGCCCCCGCCAATAACCAGTGCTGTTTTAGTCACCGGAACCTTAACGGGAGTCAGGGGTTCATTTAGTTTAACCTTTTCGACCAACATTCTGACAATGTCGATGGCCTTATTGGTGGTTGTATCGCCCTTCTCATGAACCCAGGAGCAATGTTCCCTGAGGTTGGCCATTTCGCACAGAAACGGATTCAGCCCGGCTTCTGCACAGGCCCTTCTGAAGGTAGGCTCGTGCATACGGGGAGAACAGGCGGCAACAACAACACCGGTTAATTTATGTTCTTTAATCGCCTCTTTAATCATGGTCTGACCCGGGTCAGAACACATATATTTATAGTCGATACTATAGGTGACTCCCTGGAAACCGGAAGCCGTGGCTGCCACTTTTGCGCAATCTACAGTAGCGCTTATATTTTCGCCACAATGACAGATAAACACTCCAATACGTGCCATATTATTTCTCCCCTTCCTGAATTTGTGAAACCGTGTTATTACTATCCAGACTGTGATCCTTTTCCGGCAAGGCAACAGGAACAAAGTGACGCTGCAGTCCAAGGTCTGTTTCTCCCAGTCCAAGGGCCATTCCAATCGCCTGGGTTATATATATAGCAGGGATTTTTGTCTTACGGTTTAAATATTTATCAATATCAGGCCTGCGCATATCAAGATTCGACTGACACATCGGGCAGGCAACAATGATCGCTTCAGCGCCCCGATCGAGGGCATCCTCAATGATATTTCCTGACAGTTTGGCTACCAGATCAGTGCGTGAAACCGACATGCCGGCACCGCAACATTCCGTTTTAAACGCCCAGTCGATAGGCGTTGCGCCCAGTTCCCTCATAATTTTATCCATTGACTGAGGATCTTCGACACGGTCAAATTTTAATATGTCGTGAGGCCGTACCAGCAAACACCCATAGTAGCAGGCCACTTTATAATCGAGGTTGTGATGCATTTTAAACCTTATATTTTCCAGCACATACTTTTCGATAAACTGGATAATATTCAGAATTTTGGCTGTCCCCTTATACTCCATATTAATAATGCCGCAGATCCGGTTTCGGAGCTCCTCATCTTTAGCTAATTCATGCTGGGTCACCGTTAACCTGCTGTAGCATGCAGCACAGGGAACCAGTATTTCTTCCAGACCGTCCTTTTCGGCCTGAGCCAGGATGCGTGTTGGCAGCGAAAGCGACAAATCTTTATTGAGATTATGGGCAGCAGTAGCGCCGCAGCAATTCCAATCAGAAATTTCTTTAAGTTCAATTTCAAAAGCTTTGGCAACAGCTAGTACAGATTCAGCATATTCTCTGGATCCACCTTTAAGCGAGCAGCCGGGATAAAAACCGATTTTCATTTGCTTTCCTCCTTTTTCTTCAATGTTTTTCTGAATATTTCACCGAGGTTTTTGCGGCCCTTTATTATTTCCGGCAATATGGCAAGCTTTCCCCTGACGTACATACCCGGGGCAAGATTAACATCCTGCATCATATGATATGTTTTTGATTTATATGCCACGATAAGGCCAATTTCATATAACCTTCCGGTCTTTTCGATCGACAGCAGAAAAGATTTATGAAAAGCAATAATGTCTTTTGCCCTGGGTGTTGCTTTTCCCTCTTTTAATGATCGCTCCCTCAGATAATCCATTACCTTGGGAATATCAATTTCCATGGGGCAACGTGCAATGCACATTTCACAAGCCAGACATAACCAAATGGTATAAGACCGTAATATTTTTTCCTCCAGGTCTTTTCTTCCGGTTTGTAACATTCGCATTAATACACTGGGAGGATAGTCCATATCTGATGATAGCGGACAACCTGCCGAACATTTACCACACTGGTAACATTTAAGCGAGTTTACTTCTACTGAATGCCGCACTTCATCAGAAAGTGTCAGAACTCCGGCATGATCATCATGTGACTGCATAATAAAATATTAAGTGAATAAACAATCAACGAAACTTAGTAGCAAAACATAATTAATGTATATTTAACTAAAAAGTTTGAAGCATTATCAGATAACGGAAAGATGGTCAGAAAAGAAGAATCCTATACGCATTTATTATGCGTTGCAGGATACAAAACGAGGAACTAATGATCGTTTTAGGATCAACAAAAGCATAGTGATTGTCACTAATACTTCTTAAAACATTGCCACTATTTCCAAAATATTTGACCTTATTCAGGGTGTAGCAGGTATTACTATTTTCAATAATTGTATTAATATCAAGGGAAATGGGCAATTCTCCATCACCCATTTTGCATGAACAGAGTCCAATAGTGCTATTATTATCAATGATCCGGGATACTGCTTTTACAGATACTTGCTTCGTGTCCTCAGATGTAAGAGTAATGATTTCTTCGCCTCCTTTATATGCCAGGCTTTTTAATGACAGGCTATGCGCAGCGATGTTTATAATCAGCACGAGAAGAATAGCGGTAATTCTGAAATTACAGGTCATGATAGCATCAATAGTTGGTGCAAAAGTATAAAATATCATGAATCCTACAAAAAAACTAAAAATGTTCGGTCAGTAATTGTTTCTGGCAGAGATATCTGATATTTAATTATGCTCAATAACTTTCTCAAATATAATTCCGTAATCGCAATTCTGAGTTTGAGCGATATTTCAGATAATCCAAAAAATAAGCCTTCTGATTTCCCAAATTCCTGTATCTTTGCCCCCTTGCTCTTTTAGAAAAAGCATGTATTAACTATGAATAAAGGTACGATTAATACCATCGTTGGTATTTTAGTTATTTTCGGGATCATCTTTGGATACAGTATGCTTACCGCTCCTTCGAAAGAAGAAAAAGCGCGGATGAAAAAGTCTCAGGATTCACTGATCCAGGCTACCAAAGAAAACATAAAAAAGGATTCTGCAACCGCTGTTGCGCAGAAACTTGTTCAGGACACTGTTGTTGCCGTAAAGGAGGTTGCACAGGCTGACACCAGCGCAAAACCCGACAGCCTCGGCGCAATCAACACGAAGAATAAAGCAGGTGCCTTTGCCCTTTCAACAACACCGGCAAAAAACAATATTACCTTACAGAGCGATCTTTTAAAACTCACCTTCTCGCGCAGAGGGGGTTTTATTTCCTCGGTCGAATTATTGAAATACAAAACTTTTGATCAGCTTCCGCTGATACTTTTCGATAACGACACCGCCTTCAGAATGAATTTTTACGGAGTCGAAAATCAGTTATACACCACTACAGATTTCTATTTCGAACCTTATTTTTCAGAGAAAAGATTTGAGGGTAAAGACAATATCGTTATCAGTGGTAATGACAGCCTGGTCTTCAGCATGCGCCTCTATCCCGACGGCCCTGATTCAGTCACCAGCAAAGATAAATATATTGAGTATCGATATGTGCTGAAGGGCAATGATTATATGATGGGGTTCAGCATCAATATGGTGAACATGGAATCGGTGGTTGCCAGCAATTCAGCCTATCTCTTCCTGGAATGGGCCATGGATATGCGGCAGATGGAAAAAGACCACAAGACCGAATTCAACGCTACGACCATTTACTATATGCCCAAGGATGACGACGTTGATTATCTCTCCGAAACAAAGGATGACGAGAAAAGCTTCAAAGTCCCCACAAAATGGGTTTCGTTCAAACAGCAGTTCTTCTCCTCTACTATTATCGCCGAAGATGGCTTTAAAGAAGCTGACATCAAGGTTATCACTTCAGAGGACAGTTCTGCAACCCGCCACCTGAAAAGCGCTTACACAATGCTTACCGTGCCCTTTGAGGGAGGAAAAAGCACTGCTTTGCCCATGTCGTTATATTTCGGACCGCTTCAATATAAAGGCCTTCGTGCATATCACATAGACCTTGAGCGCCAGATTCCCCTGGGATGGAGCTTCTTCCTGATGCAGTGGATCAACCGCTTTGCAGTCATTCCCGTTTTTAACTGGCTCGAAAGCTATAACATGAATTATGGTATTATCATTTTGATATTGACCATCATGCTCAAAGTGGTATTGTTCCCGATCGCCTTTAAGACCTACAAATCTTCGGCAAAAATGCGGGTGTTAAAGCCTGAGGTGGACGAGATCGGCAAAAAATTCCCGAAAAAGGAAGATGCCATGAAAAAGCAGCAGGCAACTATGGCCCTGTATAAAAAGGCCGGGGTAAGTCCCATGGCCGGCTGTGTTCCTTTATTACTGCAAATGCCCATCCTGATCTCGCTGTACCGGTTCTTCCCGGCATCCATAGAGTTACGACAGCAGTCGTTCCTCTGGGCCACGGACCTGTCGAGCTATGACAGCATCGCCTCCTGGACAACCTATATTCCCCTGCTGAGTGATTTTTATGGCAACCATATCAGTTTGTTCACCCTGCTCATGACGGTTACCACCATTATATACACCTGGCTCAACAACCAGCTTATGGGCAGTTCGCAGCAAATGCCCGGAATGAAGGTAATGATGTATCTCATGCCTGTTATGTTCCTCGGGTTCTTCAACAGTTTTGCCTCAGGTTTGAGTTATTATTATTTCCTGGCTAACGTCTTCACCTTTGTGCAGATGTTTGTGATCCGGATGTTTATCGATGAAGATAAAATCCACGCTCAGCTTCAGGAAAACAAAAAGAAACCGGTAAAGAAATCTGGTTTCCAGGCACGTTTGGAAACCATGGCAAAAAACCGCGGTTTAAACCCGACGAAATAATTCTAACACATAAAAAAACGAACGTTAAACATCTGTTACCGGTGTTTACGTTCGTTTTTTTTTGCATCCTAAAATGGTATGAAAAAAGGTCTTGTACAGTGGCTGATACTGTTGATCCTGGTTCTGACCTGGGGCAGCTCCTTCATTCTGATGAAAAAGGGGCTTCTGGTATTTCCTGCCGTGCAGGTAGGCGCGTTGCGCATTGCCCTCACCTTCATCTTCCTGAGCCCTTTCATGTTTCTCAGAATCCGGAAAGTCAAGCGTAGCCAATGGCATCAGTTACTGATCTGCGGACTCGTGGGTAGCGGCATTCCGGCTTTTTTGTTTGCTTACGCTCAAACAGGAATCGACAGTTCCTTGTCAGGAATTCTGAATTCCCTTACCCCGCTGTTTACCTTAATTCTCGGAATTCTGTTTTTTAAATTTCGCGCAAAATGGTACCAGGTGGTAGGTGTATTGGTAGGTCTTGCGGGGGCCTGCGGGCTTGTATCAATTAGTGGCGCCGGAAATATGGCCTGGAATTTCAGCTACGCAATTTATATCATTGTTGCCACGATCTGTTATGCGATCAACATCAATCTGATAAAAACATGGTTTAAGGAAACCGACGCCATCAGTATCACTACATACTCCATCGGGGCCATCGGCATTCCGGCCATCATCTATCTGTTGTTTTTTACCGATTTTATGGTCGTCATGCAAACCCGCGATGCCGCGTGGGAGGCATTTGGCATGGTGGCCATTTTAGCCGTTTTCGGGACCGGGATAGCGCTGATGTTGTATAACTACCTCATCAAAATCTCCAATGTGGTTTTTGCCTCCTCAGTAACGTATATGATTCCGGTGGTAGCCATCCTCTGGGGGGTTTTTGACGGTGAATCTTTTAATATCATCAATGTTCTGTGGATTCTTTTAGTACTGACCGGAGTTTTTATGGTGAATAAACCTCCCGGAAAAAAATCCGCAGAATCTAATAAAACCACAAATTGATCTTTAATCCATTTATACTTAGTGTTATTGACTGTTTTACCCGAAATTAATAATCGGATAAACTTTCTTTATCACTTTGTTTATTAATAATAGATGTTCTATATTTGCACCCTCAAATTTGGAAATTAGAATTATAAACGCTTAAGAATATGCAAAGTAAAGGAGCTATTAAGTTTTTGGCAATTGCACTCGCACTCGTTTGCATTTTCCAGTTATCATTTACCTACTGTACCCGTACCGTAGAAAGCGATGCTTTGGAATATGCTGAAAACAGTGACGCTATTGGATTAGCCAAAGAATTATCCAAGGGAAATGTCAATAAAGAGGCTTTCCTGTTGGATTCCATTAAAATTAAACGGGAACAGTATTATATTGATTCCATCTCCAACGAAGTTGTTTACAACTTTTTATGGATGAGGAAATATACATACAAAGACTGTAAAGCAAAAGAACTGAACCTTGGTCTCGACCTCAGAGGAGGTATGAACGTTACCATGGAAATTTCCCTGCCTGACATTATCATGGCACTTTCGGGAAACAATCAGGATCCTGCCTTCCTTAAAGCCGTCGCTTCTGCGCGTGAAATGCAGAAAAGCAGCGACCAGGATTTCATCATACTGTTCGAACGTGCCTGGAACGAAGTGAACCCAACAGGGAAACTGTCTTCGGTGTTTGTCGTCGGATTAAAAGATAAAATCAACTTCAACTCTTCCAACGAGGAAGTATTAAAGGTAATTCGCGCCGAAGCAAATGATGCGGTTGACCGTACATTCAACATCCTGCGTTCACGTATCGACCGTTTTGGTGTAACTCAGCCGAACATTCAGAAGCTTTCGACCACTGGCCGTATTCTGGTTGAACTGCCAGGCATCAAAGAGCCTGAACGTGTACGTAAGCTCCTTCAGGGTACAGCCCAACTTGAATTCTGGGAAACCTTCGAATACAAAGACGTATATGCATACCTGGAACAAGCCGACAAAAAAGTTGTCAGTTTGATTTCTGCAATTGACACCACAAGTCTGTCAGCTGACTCCAATGCAGTCGCTATGGCTGACACTGTTGCCACTGACACTACCGATCAGGCATCCCTGATTGATAAAGTTGGACAAGATACCAGCGCTGATAAAGCTAAAGATCAGCAGAGTTTTGACCAATATGCTAAAGAGCATCCGTTGTTAGCTTACTTACAGCCCGCCCTGGTTCAGGACGAGCAGGGAAGTTACTATCCGAACCGCGGTCCCGTGGTAGGATATAGCAAAACACTGGATACTGCCCGGGTAGGTGCTATGATGCGTTTGCCGGAAATAAAATCAATCTTCCCCAGGAATATGCATTTTGCATGGACTGTTAAACCGGTTGATGAAAAAACAGGCACCCTGCAACTGATTGCCCTGAAAGCTTCTAAGGATGGTTCCGCTTCTTTAGGCGGTGACGTGATTGTTGATGCCCGCCAGGACTTTGGACAAGACAACTCCAACGAGATCAGCATGACCATGAATTCCGAAGGTGCTCAGGTATGGAAAAACCTTACTGCAAGCAATATCGGGAAATCAGTTGCCATTGTACTTGACGGCTATGTTTACTCTTTCCCAACGGTTAATTCTGAAATTCCTAACGGACGTTCATCCATTTCCGGTGACTTCACCCTGGAAGAAGCGAAGGACCTTGCCAATATCCTGAAAGCCGGTAAACTCCCGGCTCCTGCACGCATTGTTGAAGAAGCCGTTGTTGGACCATCATTAGGTCAGGAAGCCATTACCTCCGGTATGTGGTCATTCCTTATTGCTTTTATCTTTATCATGCTTTACATGATACTGTACTATAACAAAGCCGGTCTGGTAGCCAACCTCGCCCTTCTGACCAACGTTTTCTTCCTTATGGGAATCCTGGCCTCACTGGGTGCAGTTCTTACCCTTCCCGGTATTGCCGGTATTGTGCTTACTATGGGTATGGCCGTTGATGCCAACGTTATCATTTATGAGCGTATCCGCGAAGAAATCCGTGCCGGTAAAGGCTCCCGACTTGCTCTTTCCGACGGATTTAAACATGCTTATGGCGCTATTATCGACAGTAACGTCACCACCATTATTGCCGGTATTTGTTTGTATGTATTTGGATCCGGTCCGGTACAGGGCTTTGCCACTACCCTGGTTATTGGTATCCTCACTACCATGTTCACAGCTATTTTCATCTCCCGCCTTATTTTCGAATTTGCATTGAACCGCAACTGGGGAATTAACTACTGGAACAGCTTTACCAAAAGCCTTTTCCTCAATACCAAAATCAATTTTATTGGCCTCAGGAAAAAACTTTATCTGTTTTCCTTCGCGCTGATTATGATTGGAGTAGTTTCTATGTTTATCCGCGGATTCAGCCCTGGTGTTGACTTTGCCGGTGGACGCAGCTATGTGGTACGCTTTGACCAGGATGTGAAAAACAATGAGGTTAGGGAAGGCCTGCGCAAGAGCTTCGGTGAAGATATGGAAGTGAAAACTTTTGGTCCTGAAAGCCAGGTGAAAATCACCACCAAATACTTGGTAAATGATGACTCACCATTGGTTGACTCAATTATCGAAAGTAAATTATATGAAGGGTTAAAGGGATTATACGTTACCCCGATTTCATATGAAGATTTTACCACCACCCTCGAAGGCAAGGAAATCGGAAAACTGAGCTCACAAAAAGTCGGTCCTACCATTGCTGATGACATCCGCATTGCTTCCATCTGGGCGGTTTCCATAGCCTTGGTGCTGATCTTTGCCTATGTTGCCATAAGGTTTAAAAAATGGCAGTGGGGATTAGGCGGTGTGCTGGCTCTGATCCATGACTCGGCAATTGTACTTGGCCTTTATTCCCTCTTCTATGGAGTTACTCCCTGGAGCATGGAAATCGACCAGCAGACGATTGCTGTTCTGTTAACCATCATTGGTTTCTCTATTAACGACACCGTAATCATTTTTGACAGAATCCGTGAATACAGGGCATTATACCCCAAACGCGAACTGTCAATGAATATTAATCAGGCCATCAACAGTACACTGGGTCGTACCATCAACACTTCTGGTACCGTTGCCGTGTCATTGATTGCTATGTTCCTCTTTGGCGGCGATATTATCCGCGGAATGACCTTTGCTCTTTTAATCGGGGTTATTATTGGTACGTACTCCTCGATCGGAATTGCAACTCCTTTAGCTTTTGATTTCATCCGCGCTGCAGAACGCAGGAAAGAAAGAAAACTCGCTAAAAAGATTTAAGTAATTATGGTACTCATAAAAAGTCCCTGCTCTGTGGCAGGGATTTTTTTTCGGCTTCCATGACCATCGCCGGGGAATTTTCAAAAAAATATTCTTTAATAACTGAGCGAATGATAAATAATACGTATTTTTGTTAACATTAAGGATTTTTTAACACCCCATTCTTTTTATTAATCATGTAACTTTTTTGTATGCATGCCATTAAAAGGTTCGGTTTTTTTCTTATGAGTATACGAGCATTAAATAAATTATCATTAATTTAGCAGCGTTCCAATTCAGGGGTTAAACAAATTTATTTCATATGAAACTTTTCACTACACTTTGTGCCTTTTTTGCATTTACTCTGCTCATTTCCGTGAGTGATGTAAAGGCCCAGAAAAACTTTGGTCAGGAAGCCGACAAAGCTTACGATACCGAACAGTATTCTGTAGCGATTGACCTTTACAAGCAAGCTTACAACAAAGTAAAGAAGAACAAGGCTGAAAAAGCCAGAATCCTCTTTCGTCTTGCAGAGTGTTATCGCATGACCAACAACTCCAAGCAGGCTGCAAACTGGTACCAGCGTGTTACCAAAGCCGGTTACCCGGATCCCACAGCCTATCTGTATCTTGCGGATGCGTTGAAAGCGGACGAAAAGTATCCGGAAGCCATCATTCAATATAACGAATTCACCAAGCTTAAACCCGAAGATCCCAGAGGAAAATATGGCGTTGAATCCTGCGAACTTGCCCAGAAATGGAAAGACGAGCCTACGCGTTATATGGTTGAAAATGTAAAAAAATTCAACTCAAAATCTTCAGATTTCAGCCCCTACTGGGCGGATAAAAATTTCAAAGCCATTCTCTTTACTTCTACCCGTGAGGGCTCAACCGGTAACGGATCCGATGGATGGACGGGACAGAGTTTCTCTGATCTTTATGTTGCCACACAGGATAAAAAAGGCGCATGGAGCGAACCCCTGCCGGCTGATGAAAACATCAATACAGAAGTGAACGAAGGAACCGCCTGGATTAACAAAAAGGCCAATATTATTTACTTCACACGCTGCCCCATCATTAAAAAACAGAAAGTGGGCTGCCAGATCTATTATTCCAAAAAACAAGGAAAAGGCTGGGCTCCACCTGATACCCTGTTATTGACCACTGATATGGGTTATGCCATCGGACATCCTACCTTATCTGATGATGAACTCAATATCTATTTCTCGAGCGATATGCCTGGTGGATATGGTGGAAAGGATATTTGGATGGCTTCACGTTCCAAGAAAACCAAACCTTTCGAAAAACCCGTTAACCTTGGGCCTAATGTCAATACCGAATCCGAAGAAATGTTCCCCTATTTACGTGATGATGGCGTACTGTTCTTTTCCTCCAATTCGTTAAGTCTGTTAGGAATGGGTGGTCTGGACATCTATAAAGTAACCAAAGAAGGCGACAAATGGGGAAAACCCATTAACCTCCAGTCTCCCCTGAATTCTTCCGGTGATGATTTCGGTATTGTTTTCAAAGGAAACAAAGAAGAAGGTTACCTGACCTCCAACCGTAAGGGTGGACGCGGTGATGATGATATTTACTCCTTCTTCCTCCCACCCTTGGTATTCACCCTGCAGGGAACCGTTCGCGACGACAGTACCAAACAAATTATTGTTGGTGCCCACGTAAGCCTTGTTGGTTCTGATGGAAGTGTTGTTGAAGATTCAACAGATGCTACCGGGATGTTCCATTTTGGAAAAACACAGATCCTCGAAAGCACCTCCTATGAACTGACCATCGCAAAAAATAAATACTTCGGCGCTAAAGGTCGCGAAACCACCGTTGGTCTGATGAAGAGCAAAGATCTGGTTCATGATTTCACCCTTGCTCCTATTCCTCCGACACCTGTTGTATTGCCTGATATTCTTTATGACATCGCAAAATGGGACCTCAGACCAGAATCAATGGATTCCCTGAATTTCCTGCTCAACATCCTGAATGATAATCCCAGATGGGTTATTGAGCTGGCCTCACATACCGACATCCGCCCGATCCCAATGACCAACGATTCATTGTCGCAGCGTCGTGCAAAATCTGCCGCTGACTATCTGGTTGAAAAAGGTATCTATGCACAGCGCATTAAAGCCCGTGGCTACGGTGCAAACAGGCCACGCGTGCTCGACCGCGATAAAAACGTACAGCTCGATCCGAAAAAATATCCTGCCTGTAAAGACAAGCCTGTTTTCTTCGCCAAAGGCACTCATTTAACAGAAGCTTTCATAAAGTCGCTGAAGAACAATTGCGAAAAAGAAGCCGCCCATCAGCTCAACCGTCGTACTGAATTTTCGGTATTAAGCGAAGACTTTATCCCGCCTGCTTCCAACGATAGCAATGCTACCAGTGTTACCATTGAAATTAACCCAATGGATAATATCGTGAACATTTTGCCAAGCGGTAGTGGTACTTTCGAAGCACGTTGCATTGTTAACGGTATTTCTATGGACTTCAAATACGAAGCTGGAGAAGAACTAATGCAAATCGACGCTGATAAAGTAATGTCGTTGATGAAAGAATACAGAATCACCATCAATGATTTTAAGGACAAAGAAAAAGCCCTTAACGAAGACGGCACCATTAAAGATAATATGATTGTCATCATTAAGAAAATGACCATCGGCAAGAAGACCGTTTCTAATGTAGAAGCTATTGTTGTGAAAGGCTTGAACCCTCAGGTTTTAATTGGTTCCAAGACCCTCACCAAATTCGGCGAGTATTCAGTTGATGATGAAAAGCGTCAGTTGATTTTCGAAGATCCCAACGCTCCTGCTCCACAGAATTAGCTTTGCCTGATACCCTCAAAAGCGTCCTGATGTAACCCATCAGGATGCTTTTTTTTATTATATAATGTCCATTAGTCATGAAAGAAGATAAATATCTGCAGCGGGGCGTTTCCTCTTCGAAAGAGGATGTACATAAAGCCATCCGTAGCGTTGATAAAGGGATTGCCCCCCTGGCTTTTTGTAAAATCATGCCCGATATAAACGGGGAAGAGGATTATTGCACCCTGATGCATGCTGATGGGGCAGGAACCAAATCATCACTGGCGTATATCTACTGGAAAGAAACAGGGGATCTGAGCGTATGGCGCGGCATTGCAGAAGATGCGGTGGTGATGAACCTCGACGATCTGATTTGCACCGGAGCCGTGGATAACATCATGCTTTCTTCGACCATCGGGCGCAACAAAAAACTTATTCCCGGAGAGATTATCACTGAAATCATTACCGGAACAGAGGCCTTCCTCGAAAAAATGCGGTTCTACGGTATCAATATCCAGTCGGCCGGCGGGGAAACAGCAGATGTAGGCGATCTGGTCCGTACCATCATCGTTGACTCAACGGTAAGTTGCCGGATGAAACGGAAAGAAATTATTTCGGTGAACCCCCGACCCGGTGATGTAATCGTTGGCTTTGCTTCTTATGGGAAAGCAGCGTGGGAGGAGCAATACAACGGCGGCATGGGCAGCAACGGGCTGACTTCTGCACGACACGATGTTTTCCAGAAAATCTATGCTGAAAAATATCCCGAAAGTTACGACACCTCGCTACCCCCCGAAATATGTTATGCAGGAAACTGCCTGCTGACCGACCCTGTAGAAGGAGTGGATTTGAATGCCGGCAAACTGGTACTTTCCCCTACCCGTACCTACGCACCGCTGGTGAAGGAAATCCTGAATTCGCACCGTGCAGAAATCACGGGTATCATGCATATCACCGGAGGGGCACACAGTAAAATTCTGCATTTTATTGATAATCTGCACGTGGTCAAAGACAACTTCTTCCCTATTCCCCCGTTATTCAGCCTCATCTATAAACAATCCGGAACCGCGGCGGAAGAAATGTACCGCGTCTTTAATATGGGCCACCGGCTCGAAATCTTTACCGGCGAAAAACACGCTGAGCAATTGATTGCAATGGCTGCTGCCGTAGACATCGACGCCAGAGTCATTGGTCACTTTGAAGCATATAAAGGAAAAAAAGTTAGTATCCAAAATGAACTCGGAAGTTTTAGCTATCAATAATTACTGAAAAAATGACAGACCTTTTAAAAAAACTGGAACTCGTCCACCGGCGCTTTCTGGAAGTTGAAACCCAGATGAACGAACCCGATGTTGTTTCTGATATGAAGAGATACATCCGACTGAATAAAGACTACAAAGAACTTGAACCGGTTATCGAAGCTTATAAAAAATATAAGCTGATTCTCGAAAATATAACCTCCTCCAAGGTCGTACTTGCCACCGAAAAGGATGACGAAATGCGGCAGATGGCTAAGGATGAAATTGATTTATTGGTTTTGCAACAGGCACAAATTGAAGAAGAAATCAGATTGATGCTGATCCCTGCTGATCCCCAGGATAAGAAAAATGCCATCATGGAAATCCGCGCCGGTTCCGGCGGAGACGAAGCCTCCCTCTTTGCCGGTGACCTATACAGGATGTACACCCGCTATTGTGAACGCCGTGGATGGAAGACTGAACTCGTTGATTTTACCGAAGGTACCATGGGCGGTTATAAAGAAATTATTTTTAACGTTAACGGTAACGATGTTTACGGTCAGCTGAAATACGAATCAGGTGTACACCGGGTGCAACGCGTACCTAAAACCGAAACCCAGGGCCGCATCCATACCTCTGCAGCCAGTGTGGTTGTGCTTCCCGAAGCCGACGAGTTTGATGTGGACATCAAAGACTCCGATATCAGAAAAGATACTTATTGCTCTTCAGGACCAGGAGGACAATCGGTAAATACCACCTATTCGGCAGTGCGCCTTACCCACGTTCCGACCGGGATTATCGTTACCTGCCAGGACCAGAAATCGCAGTTAAAAAATTACGATAAAGCACTTGGGGTGCTGCGCAGCAGGATTTTTGAAAGAGAACATCAGAAATATCTTGATGAGATTTCTAAAAAAAGAAAAACCATGGTCTCTACCGGTGACCGGTCTGCCAAGATCCGGACCTACAATTTCCCGCAGAGCCGTGTTACCGACCACCGGATACTGTTAACCCTTTTCAATCTGAATAATATTCTTGATGGAGAAATCCAGGAATATATCGATAACCTGCAGCTCGCTGAAAACGCTGAACGTCTAAAGGCAGCAGTTGAAGAAGATTAATTAACACCAACAAAGTACAACCCGATGAACCGATCCGAATTGTTCGAACTGATCCGACGCAAAAAATCCTTTTTATGCGTGGGCCTCGATTCTGAAATTGCCAAGTTGCCGGCATGCATGGCAGGTCTGGAAGATCCTGTTTTTGCATTCAACAAACAAATCATCGACGCTACCATTGATTATGCGGTAGCCTACAAGCCTAATCTGGCCTTTTACGAAACCAATGGAGTGAAGGGATGGATCAGCCTGGAAAAGACCATAGCCTACCTGAAATCGCTTAATTCGGACGCATTCATTATTGCAGATGCCAAGCGCGGAGATATCGGCAATACCAGCACACAATATGCCCGTGCGTTTTTTGAACCAGGGGCAGGATTGGATGTGGATGCCGTTACTGTGGCTCCTTACATGGGTGAGGATTCTGTACGTCCCTTTTTAGGATGGGAAGGCAAATGGGTCGTACTTCTCGCACTCACCTCCAATAAAGGTGCGTCCGATTTTCAAATGCTTGAAGTAAACGAAAACGGTCAAACCAGCAGACTCTTCGAAAAAGTACTCAGAACCTCAGCCACCTGGGGTGATGCCGGTAATATGATGTATGTTGTGGGCGCCACACAAGCCAGCATGCTCGCGGATATCAGAAAGATTATACCCGATCATTTTCTACTGGTTCCCGGCGTTGGTTCACAGGGGGGAAGTCTCACCGAAGTAGCCCGCCACGGCATGAACAAGGAATGTGGACTTCTGGTGAATGCATCACGCAGTATTCTGTTTGCTTCTTCCGGAAGCGATTTCGCTGAAAAAGCAGCTCTTGAAGCTCAAAGTATGCAAAGGGAAATGGAAGAACTCTTAAAAAACAGCGGATTGTTATGAAACCCGGATTGTTCTTGCTGATTATTATACTGCTAAGCTTTTTTGCTGCCGGACAAACCCCGGCTCCGGACAAGGATTCAACCAATCGCAGCATTCCCGACTACGATAATTTGTGCACCATTATGGGTGGCGATTCCGTAAGGATGAGTAATACGCAGAAAGCCACAGGTTATTTTAAAGACAACTATCCCGACGGGAATATCCGCCATAAAGGTTATTACGACCAGGGAAAGATTGTCACCGTTTTCACCAATTACTACGAAAATGGGCAAATCGAACGCACCTTCAGGGCAAAGACCGACAAAAAAGGAACCCTCGAAGTATTCTATCCAACAGGCGCCATGCTCTCGCATGTTGAGTGGGTCGACGGGGAATCGTTGCTCTGGGAAGATTATTACCCTCAGGGGCAAGTAGAGTTTTCTGAAGAATACAACAAAGGACTGGAATATTACTTATATATGCGTTTTTATTATGAAGACGGTCGCCCACAGATTCTTTTTGAACTTACCGACGAAAAAACACGGGCGTACACTTACAAGGAATTCTATCCTAACGGCCAGTTAAAAGAATCAGGCAGCAAAATGTATAACGAAGCCCTGAACGATTATCCCATGGAAGGAAAGTGGCTCTATTACGACGAAAGCGGAAAACTGACCCTGGAAGAAGAATACACACACGGGCAGCTGATCAACGATAAAAGCTACGAATAGCAACCGACTCATACCCGTAACCCAAAAAAAAAGCACCCTGAAGGTGCTTTTCTTTTTGAGGATATACTATTACTCAACAATCGTTACCCAGTTGTGGGTATCGGGTTCATCGCCCAATTGAATGGCTCTGAGTTTTTCATATAATTTCGTTGAGACAGGACCTGCCTTACCATCTTTGCAGTAATCGTACACCTTACCAGTTTCGCGGTCAAAGATCTTCTTGAGGGGCGATATAACGGCAGCGGTACCACAGGCACCCACTTCGTCAAACTTCCCTAAATCTTCGGCAGCAATGTGACCCAGCTCCACTTTCATTCCCATATCCATGACCAGCTGACGCAGACTCATGTTGGTAATAGAGGGCAGGATACTTCCTGAATCGGGCGTATAGTAAGTATTTCCGGCAATAGCGAAAAAGTTGGCAGGACCGGCTTCATCAATATACTTCTTTTCCTTGGCATCAAGGAAAATTGCAGTTGAATAGCCTTCGTCATGGGCACGCTCTCCGGCACGTAAACTGGCTGCGTAGTTGCCACCCACTTTGATACTTCCAGTACCCAGTGGTGCAGCGCGGTCGTAATCGCGGATAATCTGAGCGGATACCGGATTAAAACCTTCTTTGAAGTAAGGTCCGACCGGGGTCACAAAGATCATAAACAAATACTCATCGGCCGGACTAACCCCCACCTTGGGGCCAGAACCAATCAGTAACGGGCGAATGTAGAGTGATGAACCTGTTCCGTAAGGGGGAACGAACTCCTTGTTCAGGTTGATGGCCGTAACCATCGCCTCTTTGAACAATTCAGCCGGTACCGGCTGCATCATAATTCCGTCAGCAGACCTGTTGATCCTCTTGGCGTTTTCTTCCCAGCGGAATACACGGATTTTCCCGTCTTTTCCCATGAATGCTTTAAGACCTTCAAAAGCTTCCTGTCCGTAATGCAAACAGGTAGCTGCCATGTGTATATTGATGGTTTCCGACGATGATACCTCCAACTGCCCCCATGCTCCGTCGCGGTAATAGCACCGGACGTTGTAATTGGTTTTTACATAACCAAAAGGCAGATTTTTCCAATCAATGTTTAACATAATATCTGTTTTTTAAATGTAAATATAGTGTTGAAATCAGGAGGCTAATTTAGCACTATATTTCATCACACAAGGGAAAAGCAGTAAAATTTTTATTGCGTTCACGACACTTTTTCGATCCAACTTTTCACATCCTCAGGCTTAGGAGCCGGGATGTCGAGTTTTAATTTTTTACGCAAGCCGCAGATATCGTTAAAAAGTTTGTTGGCATTGGCTTCCTTCAAAGCAGCGGGCGAACTGAACCCGGCCTTCATGATCAGGTCCGCATATTCACCCGGAATTCCCGCCGACACAAAATCGTCAGCAGTGGTTGACATGGCCTGTATTTCAGGACGCATTTGCGGAAAAAACAGAACGTCCTGTATGGATTGCTGATTGGTCATAACCATTGCCAGACGGTCGATTCCGATGCCAAGGCCAGCTGTGGGAGGCATACCAAACTCAAGCGCCCTCAGAAAATCCTCATCGAGCACCATGGATTCATCATCACCGCGACGGCCCAGTTCCAACTGCTGCTCGAAACGCCTGCGCTGATCAATAGGATCGTTCAGTTCTGAAAACGCATTGCAAAGTTCTTTCCCGTTCACGATGGCTTCGAAACGCTCTACCAGACCGGGTTTTGAACGGTGCTTTTTAGCAAGGGGCGACATTTCCACAGGATAATCCGTGATAAACGTGGGTTGTATCAGATTGGGTTCGCAGGTGGCTCCGAAAATCTCGTCAATAATTTTTCCTTTGGCCATCGCCGGTGTAAGCTCCACCTTCAGTTTGGCTGCCGTTTCGCGGAGTTGCGCTTCGTCCATCTCGCCGATCTCGATGCCGGTAAAATGTGCAATGGCTTCAAACATCGTGAAACGTTTCCAGGGACGCTGAAAATTGATCTTATTGGCGCCCACTTCCACTTCAGTGGTACCGTGCAGATCAAGGGCGATGCGTTCTACCATTTCTTCTACCAGATCCATCATCCACTGGTAATCCTTGTATGCAACGTAGAGTTCCATCTGTGTAAATTCAGGATTGTGGAAACGATCCATTCCTTCGTTACGGAAATCTTTAGCAAACTCAAATACACCGTCGTATCCGCCCACGATCAGGCGTTTCAGGTACAACTCGTTCGCAATTCTTAAATATAATGTTGCATTTAATGTATTGTGAAAGGTCTTGAATGGCCGTGCAGCAGCGCCTCCATACAAAGGCTGCAGGATGGGTGTTTCCACTTCAAGATATTGTTTTTCGTTTAAAAAATTACGCATCGATTGCATCAGGGTGGCGCGTTGTCTGAATACTGCGCGCACCGCGGGATTCACGATAAGGTCAACATAACGCTGACGGTACCTTGCTTCCGGATCGGTAAAGGCGTCGAACACCTGATCTTCCTTCTCTTTCACGATAGGCAGGGGCTTCAGCGATTTACTCAGCAAGGTAAGTTCCTTCACGTGCAGGGTGATTTCGCCCATCTGGGTGATAAACACAAAACCCTTCACGCCGATGATATCGCCGATATCAAGCAGTCTTTTATAGATGGTATTATAAGTGGTTTTATCCTCGCCCGGACAAAGATCGTCGCGTTTAAAATAACACTGCAGGCGACCGCTCTCATCCTGAATTTCTGTAAAAGAAGCGGCACCCATAATTCTGCGGCTCATGATACGTCCGGCAATCTGCACTTCCTGAAACAGGGATTGATCTTCCGGAAACCTTTTCAGGATATCCGCTGCGGTAGCATTCACTAAATACGTGGCTGCAGGCCAGGGATCCACACCCAGTTTCACCAATTCTTCTGCCGCTTGCCGGCGCAGTACTTCCTGTTCGCTTAAACCTTGTGACATAACTCCAATTTTTTTGAGAGTGCAAAGATACGATTTCTCCGCCTTTCCCATTCTAATTCACTAATTTTGCCCTTAAAACCAACCACCATGGGTATACCGGTGATTTTTCATGATCTGGGGATGACAGATTACCACCAGATGTGGGACTTTCAGGAAAAACTTTTCTCCGCTGCCATGGACTGTAAGCAGCAACAAAGAAATGGAGACCTTTCCGGGAACGCGCCCGAAAACCATCTGATCTTTTGCGAACACCCCCATGTTTATACCATCGGGAAAAGCGGAAAAATGCAAAACCTGCTCATCAATCCTGATTTTTTAAAAAGCATCGAAGCTACGGTGGTCAACACCAACCGCGGGGGCGACATCACCTACCACGGACCGGGACAGCTGGTTGGTTACCCGATTTTCGACCTGGAACAGTTTAATCTTTCCGTAAAGGATTACGTTCATTTACTGGAAGAATCCATCATACGACTGATTGCCCTTTACGGGATCAACGGTACCCGTTCCCCTGGCGCTACCGGCGTATGGCTCGATGTGGGTACCGCCCGCGAGCGTAAGGTTTGCGCCATTGGTGTGCGTGCCAGCCGCTATATCACCATGCATGGCTTCGCCTTAAACATCAATACTGATTTAAAATATTTCTCCTACATCAATCCCTGTGGTTTTCTTGATAAAGGGGTGACGTCGATGGAAAAAGAACTTAAACAACTTGTCGGTTTTGATGAGGTAAAACTGAAATTGAAAGGGATACTGGCGGAGGTATTTGGCGCCACGTTATTATTGTAAGATACATAGTAAAACTTATCTATACAAAAAAATCAATCATGAAAAAATTACTTTCAGTCATCGTCCTTCTCATTATATTCACTACCGGACTATCGGCACAAACCACCTATACCCTCCCAACAGCCACTGTTGCCGGGAAAAGCGGAGGTGTTATCAGTAAAGACACACTGATAAATGCGGGAAAGCTTGAATGCAGCGATCCGGGTTTTGTGATTAAGTCCTTCACCCTGACGATAGAAGTACCGCCGGATCTTGTGAGTATCACCAGCAAAACCCCTGAATTTACTGAAATAATGAAGGGTTATCTTGCCGGCGCAAAAGCGGGTCAGAAAATCTTTTTTGAGGACATTAAAGCAACGAACGCTGAAGGTAAAACATATAATTTAGCCGTAATGAGTTTTAAGCTGCAATAAACTTACACCCCGAAAATCCTTTTTCGTTCTGAAATCCGAATGCTGCAAGTGTTAATTTTTTCGATCAACACTAACGTTTCCGGGATCTAAGCATGCATTCTGGAGACAAGGCGCAGCAAGTGTTTTGAAGCTGACAGCGTCCTGCTGTTTGCCATGGTTTTCGTTGTATTTTTGCTGAAAACCAAAAACAAATATCATGGGAATCACATTTCATTACAGCGGGCGTTTCAACCCCGCGGCCTCGCTGAGCGCGATGATCAATGAGGTTGAAGACATTGCCAAATCAAATCACTGGAGTTATGTGGTCTACGAAAAAGCCTTTCCAGCCAGGGGTTTTGATACGGTTCACAACCATACCCTTTACGGGATAAGCTTCACCCCTCCGGAGTGCGAAACGGTGCATCTGATCTTTCTTTCCGACGGAAAAATGAGCAGCTATTTTAACCTGAAATTATACGGTAACCCCGAAAAGCCTCAATTTCCGGAGTTTCTGTATATGTTGTCGGTAAAAACCCAATATGCAGGGCCGCAGGTTCACATCAAGCTCTTAAAATTGTTCAAATACATAAATCAAAAATACCTCGCTGATTTCGAACTGCACGACGAGGGTAAATATTGGGAAACAGAAGATGAAACCATGCTCAACAGCATCTTCAAGCGCAGCGAGGCCCTCATCGCCAGCTTTAAAATCGGTTTAAAGACCCTGCCGATTCAGATCGGCGAAAGTCTGGACGCTTACATTATGCGTGTAGCCGAACATGTACAGGCCAATGATGGCGGCATGAAGGATGGGGAGGAGAATTAAAGGGCAGGTTGTTACTCTATACAGTGCTGCGGCTATTTCTCCATCAGGAGGGACCGGGTCTTCTCTTTAGGCGGGGGAGTTTGAGGGGACGGCTTCACGCCCTCTCAAACTCCCCCGCCCTTTATACCCAAATCCCGGTCCCTGAGCGGAAGGAACCAACGTTTCATCAATGGACCGCGGTAGAAAGTCCGGAGATGCTAATAATCTATCAAACTCCGGCATAATTGCGCTCAATCAATATTAGACATACTAATAACCAGTCGGTTGATAAAATAATCAACCTATAAGTTGATTTTATGAATATTGTTCGTATCTTTGCACTCACGGAGGGCAGTCTTTATACTGTTCAGTTCGATAACGAACCTGAACACGAATGGAGCAGACTGTTTGAGGCATGGAACGACATCACATTTCTGGAAGACTTTTTCGAAAAACATAAAGCCGATTTAATCGCTGGTTTTTTCGGCAATATTGACATTGAGACAGCAATACTGATAACAATGGAAGAATCAGGAACTCTTGAAAAAACAATTCTTGAGCTCTCGTTAAAGGGCAAAAAAAACAAATATGGAGCGTTACAAACATTCTTCAAGTCACTTGATGATAAGAGTACCGGCATCATTCCGTTAAATAAAGAAAAAGCTTATGGATCCCGAAAAAAATCATGGCTTAGGATATACGCGATAAGGATTGCGTCGAATACTTATGTCATCTCCGGAGGTGCGATTAAGCTGACAAAGACCATGAACGAAAGGGAGCACCTGAGGGCCGAACTCGACAAATTAGAAAAAACAAAACAATATCTAATTAACGAAGGTTTACTCGATGAAAATGATTTTGATTTTTTGGAATTAACCCAATAAAACACCATGGCAGTAAAAAATTTAATTACCAAGCTGAATAAGGTCGCAATCGTTGACAGCACGTGGCAGAAAAAAGCTCAGGAGCGTATTGATAACAAAGATTGGCTGAAGTTATCTGCGCAGATTGCGATACGTGTGCTCAGATCATTGCGTGCTAAAGGCTGGTCGCAGAAAAAACTTGCTGAGATTCTGGGCGTCAGCGATCAGTTTATCAGCAAAATTGTCAAAGGCAATGTTAATCTAACGCTAGAAACCATTTCAAAGCTGGAATCGGCACTAATGATAAAGCTTATTGACATTCCCCGCTATTCAGTTGAGACTGAGCTGGAGAATTATATTTGCTCTGCAGTGAATGAGATTCGCAAATCCGTGGTTACGGAGAGAATTACACAGGAATATGATACTGAGGCTGACTTTACTTGTACAGCCGGTAAAATAGCGCATGACGATAACTATAATGAAGCTGCATGATGGAAAAACAACCAAATTCTGTCGGTTTTTTTATTAGAAAAATAAACACCGACCAATTCGCCATCGTTGAGGATGCCTATACCGACGGAGCAAAGATACGTATTTCGTCTTCGCTCAATTTTGGTGCAAATGCCGCAGATAGTATTGTTTCAGTTGCAGTAAAATGCATGTTTCACCAAACGGAAACCCCATTTATAATTATTGAAGCGAGTTGTCACTTCAAAATTAAACCGGATAATTGGGGACAATTCTACCACACAAAAACAAAGAAGATCTCATTGCCTAAAGGGTTTGCAACGCACTTAGCATTGCTCACTGTGGGGACGGCCAGGGGAATCCTACACGCAAAAACCGAGAACACTCCCTACAACAGGTTTTACCTCCCCCCCATCAATCTTAACGAACTTGTTAAAGAAGACATTTCATTCGTTATGTGAGCAGCATGGCAAAGAAAAAAGAATCCATCCCACACAATCAGAACAAGCGAGTTCATTTTCCTAGCCGCGAAGAAGCCGGTTACGAATGCACCAACCCTAAAGTATAGCGAGGGAAAAAAGTTTCAGATTCGAGGATATAAACGTAGTATATTTTTTTGTTCAAAGCATGTGTCACTTTTACCAACAATGCAGGTTTGTTGGCACATGTGACATTTTTTTCAGTTCTTTCTCCAACCGTGCCCGCGACACCGGCTTGCCATGCACAGGCAGGTATAACCGGCAACCGTTATCCAGCAGAACCTTCCAACTTTTCACGATCTTCTGACGGTCTTCACCGAAGGGAGGGAATATACTTCCCGGAAGATGATGCGCCATGGTATCGCCTGCCAGTGCTATTTCGCCGTCAACGATCATTGCGGACGAACCCGGGGTGTGCCCCGGAATATGAATACATTTCAGCGCTCCATCTGATCCGGGAATTACGTACTCGTCATCGAAGGTGATATCGGGAATCACCGGCTCATAGTGGTACATATCCAGTATCCTGCTGCGGAATGTTCTGGTAAGCCAGCTTGCAAAACCACGTGTGCCCGAAATCGTATTACTCTTTCCTTCCCGGAGAAAGGGGGCTTCAAGTTCATTGATAATGATGTCCGCCCCGAATTTCTGCTTGACGGCAGCGGCATTCTCTGTATGATCAAAATGTGCATGGGTCAGCATCAGTACGCGGATATCTTCAACTCCTTGCTGTCTCAACTGGCGGAACAATCTCTTACGCATGGATTTCCTTCCCGTATCTACCAGTATATTCATGTCCCCCTTCCTGACTAAAAAAGCCCTAAGGAAAAAACTGATCAGCGGAACAATCTCCCACCCATTCGAGGTCTTATAAATCATTCTATCCTGAAGTTAGTCCATGCTATTTTTTTTGATTGAATAGCAGCATTTTATCATACGTCTGCAGCAGGTCCTTCAATCCATTTTTGCTCATTAGTTTCGCCTCTGTTATTAAATGAGAGCATCAATGCGGGCGCTAAAATAAATATTCCGGGGCAGTTACCTATAATTTTCCTGACTTGCTTGCGCATTTTCGTGCAATTACGTCCATCCTTGTGGAAGTGGAGTACGACAACGAAGAATGCCAGGCGGTGTATGAGTTTATCGAACTCACCGAAGCGGAAGAGACCGAAGATGATGAGTAAGAAATTTTTTCAATGAACTTGATCCGCGCAAATTGCCAATCGAAATTTTTTCTAAGCAGATCAACTAATTCACTATTTTTGTTCTTAGGCTTGGTAGTCATATGATCTTGTCATTAGTCGTGAAAAAACCAATACGAGATACTGTTTATCAGGCTTTTATAAACATGTATTCCATAAAGTTATTAACTATAATATCAAAATTTTCAAGTAGTTATAAGTTTTATCATGTACTAAGAAGCCGGGTAATCATAATTTTTACTGAAACACACAAAGCGGGTTTCATCTTTACATGATCAAATTCTTACATTTATCGAAGGATTAAAACATTATAGAAATGGAATACATCCTCATAATAGGAGCTTTCGAATCCATATTCCTGCTCCTGTTGCTGCTGGGGAAAACGAATAAATCACTTCCAGATTATCTTCTTGGAGTAATCTTCGTATTGTATGTCATCAGCATCGGGAGTGTATACCTTGAATTACAGAACATAAAAAATTATTTCCCGGATTCTGCAATAATCAATACAAGCTGGATATTCCTTTTTCTTCATGGTCCGGCACTGTGGTTTTACATAAAGAGCCTGTCTGATCGTGAATTCAGATTCAAACCCATGTACCTGCTTCACTTCATTCCTTTCATCTTCTTTTCAGTTTTCCAATATTTTCATTTTATCAATCTCACTGTCCCGGAAAAGATCAGGTTCCTTGAAAATGACCTTTTCAAAGAACAAGTCTCTTATAAAATAACAGTTCTGGCTATAGGTGTGTCCACCATCAGTTACAATATCTGGGCTCTCAACTTGATCAGGAGAAGACGTGAAAAATTAATGCAGCAATACTCGAAAATTGAAGATATTGACCTCGGATGGCTGAACGCACTTACCATTGCCGCACTGATAAATTATTCAGTCAACGTGGCTCTTTTTAGCCTTGACCTGATCTTCCATTTCGCGACCCACAAATTCCTGATGTTTCTGACAAACAGTTTTGCAACTGTATATGTTTTGTTCCTTGGTTACTTCGGAATACGGAAGGGCAATATCTTCATAAACAATGTCAGGGAAATACGGGAATCAGGCGGTAAATCAACTTTGAATAAATCCGGATCTCCCGTCATCTCCACGGACGATGCCTTTATAAGAACTCTCATCCGGAATATGGAGGAAAAGCAGCCTTACCTTGATCCGGATATTACTATTTACAGGCTGAGTGAGCTGATGAATGTCAAAATTGAATACCTTTCAGAAGTACTCAACTCCCGGCTTAACCAGAATTTTTTTGATTTCATCAATAAGTACAGGGTTGAGGAATTTAAAATTCAATGCATCTTAAAAGCGAACAGTCATCTCTCCATTATGGGCATAGCCTATAACTGCGGTTTCAACTCGAAAGCCTCCTTTTACAGGGCCTTCAAGAAGTTTGAAAGCATGTCTCCATCTGCCTATATTGAGAAGTCTTATAAAAAGTGAGACTCCTTTTTCCGTAAAGTGGAACTTCCGGAATGTCTGGCGAGACTCCGGCCTTTCTTTTTTCCGGTTCTTTTGCTCAGCGATTCTGATCTGGAAGATTTATAACCGGCAGTAAAAACAACAATACATAAAGATGATGAAAACTTTAAACCTCCTGGTCCTGCTCTCAATCAATATCTTGATTGCAAACGGATCAATGTCGGGTGATACTGCTTACATTGAAACAGATGTCACCTTACAAACAAGCACAGGAGTGATATACGGGACTCTAACAATCCCGGGGAAACCGTGCAAGATGCCTGTTGCGCTGATTATTGCCGGGTCAGGTCCTACAGACCGGGACGGGAATAACCCGGTGATGAAAAATAACTCATTGAAAATACTAGCTTCTGAGCTATCCAAAAAAGGTATTGCCTCATTAAGGTATGATAAGAGAGGTGTAGCAGCGAGTAAAGCGGCTGTAGCAAGTGAAAAGGATCTCCGGTTTGATGACTATGTTTCCGATGCAAAAGAATGGATACAATTATTAAAAAGGACAACAGGTTCTCAGAAGTCATAGTCATCGGGCATAGTGAAGGCTCACTCATCGGCATGGTGGCAGGGACATCAGCTGATAAATTCATTTCGATTGCCGGGTTCGGGCAATCAGCAGACCTGGTTTTGAAAGAGCAGCTGGGATCTCAGCCCAAAGAGGTTCAGGATTTATCGTTCCCGATAATTGACAGTTTAAAAAACGGGAATACTGTCAAAAATGTGCCTCCGATGCTTAATTCGCTGTTCAGGCCAAGTGTCCAGCCGTATCTGATCTCATGGTTCAGGTATGACCCCCGAATTGAAATCAGGAAACTATCTGTTCCCGTTCTGATAATCCAGGGCACGACGGATATCCAGGTCGGAGTTGAAAATGCCCGGCAGCTTTCATGTGCGAATCCCGAAGCGGAATTATTACTTATCAATAATATGAATCACATCTTAAGAATTACAGAGGGAGACAGGATGTCCAACCTTGCGACGTATAGTAACATCAATCTGCCTGTCTCAAAAGAAATAGTAAAAGTTATAACCAGTTTTATCGGCAGGAACTTACACGGCAACAAATCTCAGAATAATCGGAGATAAACAATAAAGAATTAAAATGGAAAGAATAGCAATCATCATTATTGAGGTTTTATCACACCTGCTGATTAACTTTTTCATGGTCACAGTGCAGGTATTCCGGGGCTTTGTAAAATATGGATTGAAATACCAGATTAACTAAATACACTGATATGATACCTGAAGAATCACTTTTAAAGATATTGAAATACGCGACAAAGGCTCCCTCAGGCCATAATACGCAGCCATGGATATTTAAAACCGGTAATGACTCTATATCATTATTGCCGGACTTCACCAGGGCTTTACCAGTGGTTGACCCTGATAATCATGCCCTGTATATAAGTCTGGGTTGTGCGCTGGAAAATCTAATCATTGCGGCGAATGAATTCAATTATAAAACAGAAACTGAATTCACCGGTGATGAAAGGCAACCTCAAATTGTGGTTAAACTTTCTTCGGCACCGGGAGTCGACACATCAGGGCTGTTTGATCATATTGCAAAACGACAGGTAACACGGAGCAAATTCAAACCGGAAAAAGTTCCGTGCAGCCTGTTTAGTGAACTGTTTGAAGAGACTGAAGGAGTTCTTATTAAACTTTTCCTTTCCGAAGAGGAAACTGATTCCCTGACTTCGTACATTATTGAAGGAAACAGCCTGCAGTTCGGCAATAAGGAGTTTGTCAACGAACTTGTCAGCTGGCTGCGCTTCAGCGAGAAAGAGGCAATGACAAAAGGTGACGGCATATGGTTAGCCTCAATGGGTTTACCCAATATCGGGCGACTCATTGGAAATTTCGTAATTAAGAATTTCGTTTCTGCCGATACCGAAGAAAAGCGCTTGAAAAAGCTGATTAAGGCTTCTGCCGGTTTTGCCCTGTTTATGGTTGAAAAGAACGATCCGTATCACTGGATAAAGCTCGGGCAGTCGTTCCAACATTTCGGACTTGTTGCAACAAAAAACAATATAAGACATTCCCACCTTAACATGCCTTGCGAGGAGCTGCAAATACGCAATAAACTGATACATGACTTTCAACTGCAGGATCTGACTCCCCTGCTGTTAATCCGCTTCGGTTATTCGGAACCTATGCCATACTCTTTTAGGAGAAATCTCTCTAATCTGCTTGATCAATGAATAAAAATGTAAAGTTTCCGATCCGCTTTTTCCTGGTCACTTTTCTGTTTTCATGGGTGCTCTGGACACCGCTTGTCCTGTGCAGTCTCAACATAATTCCGGTTTCAGAGAAACTTCTGTCAGTCGTCAGATTCCCTGTTATTATGCTGGGGGCTTTCGGTCCGCTTGCCGCTGCCCTGAATGATTTACGTCACAGGGAAGGCAAAGGTGCTGCAAAAAAGTTCCTGCAAAACTTTTTTGACTTAAGATCAGGCTGGAAAGGTTACCTTCTTCCGATATTGATTTTTGGCGGCAGCACATTTATTGCCTGGTTTATCCCGGAGTTAAATGGTTATAAACGGTTACCAATGTTGTTGCCTTCAATATGGGTTTTTATTCCATGTCTGATATTCATGATCTTTATCGGCGGCGGTCAGGAAGAATTCGGATGGCGGGGTTATGCTCTTCCTGTTCTTGAGAAAAAATTCGGGATATGGTACGCAAACATAATCTTAGGGGTCATCTGGGCTTTATGGCATATCCCGACATGGTTCATAACGGGTACAACCCAAAACCATATGAATTTCGGAGGATTTGTACTCCTTATGACCGGGTATTCATTCATTTTTTCCTGGATCCGGAAGATCTCAGGCAACAGGCCATTTTCGGGACTTTATGCCCATGGGCTTGCCAATGCCTTCATCCCGGTGATGCCGACATTTAACCTGCAGGATGGTGTGATACAGCCACGTTACTGGATCTGGGTAACATTGACATTGTTGATCGGTGTGATCATTACCGCCTTTCGTAAAAAAGAGCCCCTAAGCCTGTCAGTGCAGGAAGAATATAACAGACAACATAGTATAGTTTAAAATATTGCCTTTCATTTATCTATCAAAACATTCCAATATGATATCCAGAATCTGGCATGGTTACACAACCAAAGACAACGCCGACACTTACGAGAGTCTTCTTCAGAAAGAGATTTTTGTCGGCATTGCGAACAAGAACATAGAGGGCTACAGAGGCATCCAGCTCCTGAGGCGTGAACTGCCAATCGAAACAGAATTCATTACAATAATGTGGTTTGATTCAGTTGATTCTGTCAGAAAATTTGCAGGCGATGATTATGAGAAGTCGGTAGTGCCTGAGGCAGCGCAAAAAGTTCTCTTACGTCATAATAAAAGATCCGCACATTATATTGTTAAGACAGATGAATATTTACGTTAAAGCCATCCTGTTGTGCATTGTTCTGGCAGTAATAGCCGAATACATGCAGCAGAAAAACAAATTGCCGCCATCCAGACCTGAGAAGGCAGGTATGTCTTCGGAACGCTTAAGTCGCATTAAGCCTGTCATGCAGAAATACATTGACGAAAACAAACTGCCGGGCATGATAACCATGGTGGCCCGTCACGGCACTATTGTCCATTCTGAGACATACGGGCTTATGGATGTTGACAAGCCGATGCAGCCTGATGCGATATTCCGGATTGCATCGATGACGAAGCCAGTGACGAGTGTAGCCGCAATGATCCTGTATGAAGAGGGATATTTCCAGCTGGATGACCCCGTTGCAGATTATATACCTGAATTCAGGAACCTGAAAGTGTTTTCATCAATTGACAAAGAAGTCATACACACGGTTGATCCGGTCAGGCCAATGACAATCCGGGACCTTCTGACCCACACATCCGGCCTGAGCGGGGTTGGGGCCGACTCACCTGTGGATTCCATATACGCGGTCGCAGATCTTTCCGGCGGAACCCTGAAGGAGATGATTCAGAAGCTTTCCGGCATACCGCTATTATATCAACCCGGCACAACCTGGAATTACAGCAGGTCAACGGATGTCCTGGGTTATCTTATAGAAGTCCTGTCCGGGAAGTCCCTGGATCTGTTTCTGAAAGAAAGGATATTCATCCCGCTTGGGATGGACGACACTGATTTCTATGTCCCGGAGGAGAAATTTGACCGGGTTAGTGCTGTATATGCACCCGATTCGGCCGGGATTAAAATTATCATGAAGCCGGATTTAAATTCCGTTTCAGTTCCGGTGAGGTTTTTATCCGGGAATGGGGGACTCTTTTCGACTGCAACAGACTATATGATTTTTTCACAGATGTTGCTTAACAAGGGGGAATATAAAGGGGTGCGGATCCTTGGAAGCAAAACGGTTGAATTAATGACAACAAATCAAATTTCAGGTGTAAAAATGCCGGATGATGAATTTTTCGGACCGCTGATGTCAGGGACGGGGTTCGGATTTGGTTTTGCTGTTCTGCAGGATAACGTGCAGGCAAATATTATCGGCTCCGTCGGCTCATACTGGTGGTCAGGGTCGGGCAATACATATTTCTATATTGATCCGCATGAAGGCTTAATACTGATCCTCATGATGCAGTTTGTCCCGAATTTCTACTACCCGGTTTTTAAGCAGCTGAGAGTTCTGGGTTACCAGGCTATAAATGATTAAAGGTTTAAAAAGGTTAATATGGTTAAGAATTATTTTTATCTGATAGTCGGAGTATTATGTATACTCTTTGCAGTTACCCACACTGTCAACGGAGTCACCACAACCCTGGAGGCGTTGGACAATTCCGTGGTCGGGGATAATGTTAAAGTTGCATTTACCTATGTGTGGCACATAATAGGCATCGAGAATCTTGTATTTGGAATTGCATTAATCATTATGGCATTTCAAAAGAGTCTCTCAAAAGTCAGGTTTGTGGCCTGGCTGATAATTACAATTCTGGCGCTGCGCTGGATTGTCATTTTATCATTTACCCTTATGAACACCAGCACTGAAATAATGCAGATAATACCTGATACGGTTGCGATCTTTGTTGTAATAACCCTGATGGTACTGGGGTCAAGAGTCAGGGATAAAGTTTTAAATGAATAATTTTTTCTGAACGCATTTGCACGCATGTGGAACAGAGGAAGTCGTTTCAGTAGTGATGTAAAAACGGACGCCTCAGGTATCAGGGCATGAATTGGGAATATTTTTATAAAAGACTAAAGCAATGATGCTGATAAATAGATTATTAATCCTGGCATTACAGTGTATCTTCTCTGAGGTTTGCTCACGGACTCTTGAAAGCAGCTTACCCGTAATTGATTTTCATATTCATGCAAATTCCATTTCAAACATCAGACCTTCAGCCGAACCTCCCCTGGTTTTACCATATAATGATCCGGCAAATAAACGATGAGTGTTTCAACGAAATAATCAACATTATGAAGAATATATTAATCGCCCTGACTCTGCTTCTTACAATCTCGTCATGCTCTCAGAAACCTAAAAACGGGTATGAATTAATTGAGCAGATGTACAACACCAACAAATCAAACTGGTATAAAACCCTCTGTTTCTCTCAGGAGGTAATCCGTTACAGCAATGACAGCATCATAGCAACTGAGGTCTGGCACGAGGCCTACCAGTCGCCGGGTAATCTCATAATCAAATTCAACGGCTGGAACAGCGGCACCGGAATGCTGTTTAAAAATGACAGTATCTATAGCTACACGGATAGTGCTCTTGAATCTGTCAGTTACCGGATACACGACCTGGTTGTGCTTGGATTGGATATAAATAATATCCCGCCGGAAATAACGGCTGAACGTGCTGTGAAATGCGGATATAACCTCAATCTTTTGACAGAGGGACAGTGCATGGGACGTGAGGCTTGGATAGTCGGTGATACGCTGGGTACCTGTTTCTGGGTCGACAGAGAATCCCTGCTTTTCCTGAAGATGAGGCGGAGATCAGGCGCAAACGCCAGAAAGGTGGAGTTTGCGCGTTATGAGAACATCAATGGTTATCCGGTTGCAACGGAGATCAGGTTTTACGATAATACCGGCGCTCTTGATATGGTTGAGAAATACTTTAACATCACCCCGGGCTGCAAGGTTCCTGATCAAACTTTTACCCCGTCGGAGTTCAATAATGCCAAGTGGTAATTATCAGCCTGACAGGTTTAAAGCAACGAAGCAGATTCCGGCACAATAGCCTTTACAAATCCGTTATTCAAATGAGTGAGTTAGAATTTAAGCAAGATCCTGCCCTGAGAGATTTTCAGGAATATGAAAGAAAACTTGAAGATGATCGAGGTTTACACCGCAAAGTGCAATTGAAAAACTCAGAGAAAATGCAAAGTTCTGAGCAGTGTCCTTCAGCTTATAAACACAATTAATTCTTATTAAGGATATGATCATTCAAAATGTCAGGATGCCCAGATTAATGTTGGCAACGGCCCTCGCCTTAATGCTGTTTTCATGTAACGCTAGCAGGCAGATAAAGCCAGGCTTGAAAGCAGAAATGGCCAGGTTGTTACAGGACAGGTTAGATTCACTCAGCGAAAACCGGATTGTACCAGGCGCTACTCTTTCGGTCAGGTTAAGTGACGGAACGAACATTTCCCTCGCATCAGGATTTGCAGATGTTGAGGAGAAAATTCCCATGAAACCAGACGATATTATGTTTTCGGGCAGTGTCGGAAAAACATATGTCGCTGCTGTTGTTCTTAAGCTATATGAGCAGGGACTCATCGATCCGGAGGCAAACGTCCAATCCTTTTTAAAGGACACAGACTGGTTTCAAAAGGTCCCGAATGCACCTGACATAACAGTTAAGATGCTAATGAACCATACTGCCGGCATACCTGAGTATGTTTATCATAAGGAACTATGGAAGGCAATAAAAGAAGATCCAGATAAAGAGTGGAGTGTAGAAGAAAGACTCTCTTATATTATTAATGATCCCCCCACTAACCCTCCCGGTGAAGGATGGGCTTACGCTGATTCTCATTACCTGATACTGGGTTTAATAATAGAAAAAGTAACCGGCCGGACTTACTACGAGGTGCTTGATGAGCTGATCCTTGGTCCCTGCAATCTGAAGAACACATTTCACTCTGACAGGAGATCAATCCCGGGGTTAATTCCGGGTTATACAACTCTTACTGAGGAATTTCAACTTCCCCGTAAGGTACTGAACGATAACATGTATGCCTTTAATCCTCAGATGGAGTGGACCGGCGGCGGACTTGCCTCAACGGTGTCTGACCTGACCCTGTGGGCGTGCCAGTTATACGGAGGGAGTGTCCTCAAACCGGAAACACTTAAGTTAATGCTGACCCCGGCTCCCTATGAAACCACATTGTTTGAAAATGCCAGGTACGGGCTGGGAACTTTCATTGCTGAAACAGACGGAGTCAGATATTACGGTCATACGGGCTTTGCCCCGGGCTACATCACATACCTTCAGTATCTTCCTGATTATAAGATTGCTATAGCTATGCAGGTTAATGACGACTCGTCACATGTTAACTTTTCACTGAAAGAATACTTTAATACCATCAAGAAGGTTGTGTTGAACCATAATGAATCAACGTTTCGAAAACGCGGGTAAATGATTATTATACTAAAGTTGATAGGTTTATCCTGGACAAAAAAAATCTCGGGAAACAAACCATTTTCAGGTCTATATGTTCATGGCCTTGCCAATTCTTTCATTGCAATCATGCCAACATTGACCATGCAAAAGAATATGCCACAGACACGTTTTTGGATATGGGTAACCCTGACATTATTCATCGGCATAATAATTACCGTTTTACGTGAAAAATCCCGTCCTGCGTGTAGCTGCGGAACGATGAGCGGAGTGCTAAAAAAACAATAATATGGTTAAGAATTATTTTTATTTGATAGTTGGAGTTTTATGTACACTCTTTGCAGTTGTTCTGTCAGGGTGCAGGCAAGGCAGATTATTAGTTCTGGCATTACTATTTACAATTTCTGAGGTTTACTCACAGAACAATGAAAGCAGGTTACCGGTAATACCTGCTACCACTGATAAGGAATTGATGCTTTTGCAACTTGACATTACAATTGCTGCAGAGTTCAAAGTAATAAGTCAAATTACCGGATTTGTAGAGACAAATTGTTATTTAATTTATGATTTGAAGTCAAAAGAAGCAGCTATAATAGATCCTGGTTGGCAACCTGACACTATCATAACTTTTATTGAGGTGAATGAGCTGAATCTAAAATACATATTCCTGACTCATGGCCATACTGATCATTCATTTTACGTTTCAGAATTAAAAAGGAAATTCCCAAAAGTAAAACTATGTATTAACAGAATCGATTTTAACCAAATGTTTACACAATTTCAGTGGTTTAAAGATAAGTATGGACAAGAATTTATTGAAAAAGAGAGGAGTAATCCTGAACATAAGGCATATATAGATTTTGATCCAGGGTCTATTGGAATCCCTGATATTTTTGTTGAGAATAATCAGTCATACAAATTGGGATCTACTGAGATTAAAACCATTCATACTCCAGGTCATTCACCAGGAGAAATATGTTATTACACAAAAAATGTCCTGTTTTCCGGCGATGTATTATTATATAGAACCGTGGGAGGGATTCATAATCAGGGTAGTTCCAGGAATGACCTTATTAAATCAGTCAGGAAATTATACGAAATCTTCCCCGACTCAACAATTATATATCCCGGACATGGACAAATCTCAGATATTGGTTCAGAAAAAAGGGAGAATGAAAACATTTCATTGGATAATGAAAGTATAAAATAACATGATTCATGGATAAGCTTACTATTACAGAAAAAATCATTGCTTTGGAGACATCTGCTCTCGAAGCATGGCACAACGGTAATCCCTCACCCTACCTCGAACTTTATTCAAAGGACTTCACTTATTTCGACCCTGCCCATGAAAGGCGTCTTGATGGTTGGGACAAGATAAAGGAGCTATATGAAAGCATGCGGGGAAAGTTAAAAATGGATAAATTCGAAATAATAAATCCCATTGTACAACATACCGGTACAATGGCAGTCCTGACCTACAACCTCCACTCATATTCAGTTGATATGATCTGGAAAGAGAATTGCACTGAAGTATACAGGCTTGAAGAATATGACAAATGGAAAATCATCCACAGCCATTGGTCGATGACTAAACCTACAAATGATCCCCAAATTGTTTAAACTATGTTTAAACCAGAAAAAAAGAAGGGTCTCAGAAACCCCTGAAACCCTTGTTTTTCTAAGTCGGGGCGAGAAGACTCGAACTTCCGACCCCTTGCACCCCATGCAAGTACGCTAGCCAACTGCGCCACGCCCCGATTTTCTTATCGTTGCAAGTATCCCGCCCGAGGCGGGACCACTCCACGATTTTCTTTTCGTTGCAAGGTTCCCGCCTGGGAGGAACCAATCCCCGAATTGAGGTGCAAAAATAGTATTTTTTTGCTTCGTGACAATATTTTCAACAGAAATATTATGCCTGTGGGTATCCGCAAGTTATCATGACTTTAGGACGACGGGGTAAAGTTCACTCCACTCAACGACTCAACGACCCAACCACTCCATCATTCTGATATTGTAATAGAGTTGAATTTGATTCATCGTGCTTTCCAAAATAAATACAGATAGGTTTGATTATTATATGAAAAATCATTATTTTTGAAACGCTTATTAATGCCATTACAAAAAAGTAACACATGAAAAACATTACACTTCTCCTAACCTGTTTTTTCCTGATGTGCGGTGCAGCTCAATCCCAGTCACAATTTTGGGGCATGTCAGTTTATGGTGGTAATGGAGGTGGTACTATTTTCATTACGGACAATCAGGGTCAAAACCCGCTGATAGTCCATGAATTTCTTGAGAATCTCGGTTCAACGCCATTATATAACCAGATGTGCGAAGCCCCCAATGGAACACTTTACGGCATGGTTAATAGTGGTGGCGAAGGCCATCATGGCGTTATTTATAAGTATGACCCAACATCTAATACGTATCAGAACGTATATGATTTTTACAACACTCTTAATGGGGCACAACCCTGGGGCGGGTTAATTATGGCAAATAACAGCAAGCTGTATGGGATGACGATGGTTGGTGGAATATATAATTGTGGCGTTCTTTTCGAATACAACCCGGCCAATGCAACATATACTAAAATGGTTGATTTCGATGATACTATTCGGGGGAGCAACCCAGCAGGAACTTTATTGGAAGCCGCTAACGGGAAGTTGTATGGGATGACGAAAAATGGCGGCGCGTTTGGAGACGGAGTAATATTTGAGTTTGATCCAGATAACGGCAGTTTTAGCATCAAACACGAATTCAATCACATTACAGATGGGAAAAGCCCTATGGGAAGTCTGATTCAGGCAACAAACGGGAAATTATATGGAATGACATATTACGGTGGTGCGGATAGCGATGGGATCATTTTTGAGTATGATATTGCTTCAGATAATTTTATCGTTAAACACCAGTTCAATGGCTCAAACGGAAGATCCCCCATCGGAAATTTACTACAGGCAACAAACGGGAAATTCTATGGATTAACCCCTGGAGGAGGCTCAGATGACATAGGAGTGCTTTTTGAATTTGATGCAGGAAGCAATTCCTTTTCGCTTCTTGTTGATTTTGATTATTATCCAGAAGGATCTTACCCCTCCAACAGCCTGATTCAGGCAACCAACGGCATATTATACGGAATGACTTCAGGAAACGATGGAACCCTGTTTGCCTATAATATTGGAGACACCGCCATTGATGTTAAGCATTATTTCGAGAACCATATTTCAGGATGCATGCCAATGGGTAACCTGATTCAGTCTCAAAATGGAAATATTTATGGTTTAGCACGAGGGGGTCCATTTAGTGCAGGATTGATTTTTGAATTCAATCCAACAATTGATACCTTCAAAACAAAGATATTCCTAAACTCCGGAATCAATGGAAGCAAGCCAATGGGCGGGTTGACGTTGGCTTCAAACGGAAAACTTTACGGAATGACAAATCACGGAGGAAAAAGCACTGTAGATGACCCCAATGAGCAATATGGGTGCGGTGTTTTATTTGAACTGGATCCGGTCTCTGGGGTCTATACAAAAAAAGTGGACTTCAAACAGACACTAGGGTGCGAGCCTGACGGGACCATGATTAATGGAGCTAATGGAAATTTATACGGTACAACTCGGCTGGGTGGAGCGTACAATTGCGGGGTAATTTTCGAATATGATCCAGGAAATGAAATGTACACAATCAAACATCATTTCACCGGTGACACAAACGGAGGATATCCCCATTTCAGACTCGTCCAGGCCTCAAACGGAAACTTATATGGCGTTAGTTGTTGCAATGGACTATATGAAGGTGGCGTACTTTTCGAATATGACATAACAAACCACCTCTATTCTGTAAAATTTCATTTTAGTTCTTTAAGTGGCGAAAATCCTTATGGTGGTGGGTTAGTAGAAGCGCCAAACGGCAAGCTATACGGCCTGGCCAGCGGGGGTGGAGCCAATTATAGTGGAACTTTATTCGAATATGACCCGTTAACAACTCAATGTATAAAGAAGGTAGATTTTGAAGAAGCAATTACAGGCAGGCCCGATGGAAGCCTGGTACTGGCTCAAAACGGAAAACTATACGGAGTGAATAGGACAGGTGGCATTTACAACCAGGGGATACTATTCGAATACACACCCGGCTCTAATATTATATCGATAAAAGTTGACTTTTTGGATTCAATTAGTGGCGAAACGCCCTTTAACAGATTAATGGAGGCCTCTGATGGATTACTGTATGGACAGACCATGGGGGGCGGTGATTTTTCAGGAGGAGTAATTTTCGCATATGATCCGGTCAGTGAATTATATACCAAACAAACGGATCTCGATTACTCCTTAGGATACGGTGATTTTAATCATTTGATTGAGGTGGGTTCATCATTCAGCATAATAGAGAATCAGGAAAATGGGGTATCGGTATACCCCAACCCTTCCGATGGCATTTTCATGGTCTCTCTTCCGGATAATTCAAGCAATTCGATTGAAGTGATTAACATTCTCGGAGAACTTGTGTTTAAAAGGGAGACCTCAGGCGAACTGATGACTAAAATTGATCTGCGCAACAACACTCCCGGACTTTATCTGATGGTATTAAAAAACAAATCAGGAACTTTTTGCACTAAGCTAATGGTCGAATAAAACATTGTTTTGAACCACCAACTGAATATTCCTGATCTGTTTTATCTGAGATTATCCCTTGCCGCACATAGCTAATTTAGTTTAGCTATAAACTCAGTGTTTAGGCTAGAAAGTTCGGGTTCGAGGCACCCGAAGCTGGAAAAACCAGGAGTTTACTTAGGTAAATGACTGGTTTTTACAGCAAGGGTAACGATGAAACCGGACTTTATAGTCAAACACTGGTTAATGCGCCAAACCCCTTCTTACATCATCATAATAATACGACATGCAGCGCGTGTGTCTGACACCGCAGGATGTTGCGAACAAGGCAGTCACGATCAGCAGCAGCATGATGAGCGCTAATCCGCTTTTCTTTTGGGAGGTTTTCATAGGTGTGAGATTTGATGGTTGTTAATGTTTTGTTGCTTACGCATTGGCTGGCCCTGATGCCAACCGGATTTTAAAAGAGCGGTTACTTTGCGTAAAAAACCATCATAAAAAGAAAGAGATTTTTCTGTGAGCCTATTCTCTTAAACACCAATCGGGGATTGCAAATTGTGCAGAGAGTGAATTTTTAGTTAAATCAATACCTGACAGCTAAAAATCAATATCCCTTTTTCATCTCTAGCTTACATTACATAATATTTTATAACCTGTTCATCATATATGTATATTATTCAGATTCGCTTTCAATTCGTTAAAAGTTGTTGTACTTTTATGCTGAAAAATGCACTATTTCAGCATTACACGATCTGTTACCACTTAAAAAACAATCTGGTTTATGAATCACAAGGGGATGCTGCTGCTCATACTTATTTTTACGTTTTCCGCGGCCAGCGCCCAAACCCTGAGCCCATCGCGTTCTGTTAACTGGAGCCTTGCAGGCCATAAGGGACCCTACGTTGAACCCGATACGACCATTGACTTTATTACCGCCGGCGGAGTCAACGACGGAACAACCCCCAATGATTCAATCCTGGCAAGTATTTTAACTACTTCAGGCACACATCCGGCGATCATCTATTTCCCGAAAGGGAACTACTTGTTCACAAAGAGAATCAACATCAACAAAAGTGTAGTATTACGGGGCTGTTCCAGCGATTCAACGACGTTTACCTTCAATTTCCCGTTCGAATCTGACCTCATTTATATTTACGGAAATGCTACCGGGGTGGTAACACAAATTCTCAACAATGTTGTTAAGGATAGCCTCAGGCTTCGGGTTAGTGATGCTTCATCCTTCAACAAGGGCGACATCGTTCAGTTATCAGAGAATGACTCGGTACTTATTACCTCGTCCTGGGCATTGAATACCACAGGTCAGATTATACGTATCGACACCATCATCAATAACGACATCTGGTTAGAAAGTCCGGTGAGAAGAGATTTTTATACCGCCCGAAACGCCAAAATCACGAGGCTCGATCCCGTTCAAAATGTCGGAATCGAAAGCATCAAAATTCTACCCTCGAATGCAACAGTGGCTCAAACCAGCAATATTGCTTTTCAGTATGCTTATAATTGCTGGATAAAATGCATCAAGAGCATTAACTGCAATTACGCCCATATTGAAGCACGGACGAGCTCCAATATTGTCATTACCGGCAGTTATTTTCAGGATGCATTCAGCTATGGCGACGGGGGAAAGGGTTATGGAATCATGATTCACTCCACTTCGGGTGAATGCCTGATCATGGAAAACATTTTTAAACACCTCCGTCATTCAATGATTGTTCAGTCAGGGGCTAACGGTAATGTTTTTGCCTATAATTACTCACGCGAGCCATACTGGACCGATGTATCACTCCCTTCAAATTCCGCCGGTGATATGGTGCTGCATGGCAATTACCCTTATGCCAACCTGTTCGAAGGCAACATCGGTCAAAACATTGTGATTGATGATTCACACGGAAAAAACGGGAGGTACAACACTTTTTTCAGAAACAGGGCTGAGTTATATGGCATTTTTATGAATAATAATCCGGCAACGGACTATATGAATTTTATCGGAAACGAAGTTCCGAATACCGGATTTCTCCTTGGCAATTATACGCTATTCGGCAGTAATCACTTTCAATACGGAAATAATGTCAGGGGAACCATTACCCCCGCAGGTACCGCCAGCCTGCCCGAAGCATCGCTTTTCCTGACCATCATGCCGTCGTATTATATCAGTAACTCCCACTGGCCCCCGGTGGGCACACCAAACAGCCTGAATGCCTATAAAAATGAGGCGCAAAACAGATATATTGCCGGACAACTTAACGATTGCAATGTTGACGAAATAATCGTCAGTGTAAACGAAAATGAAAGTACGCCCTCCCTCATCATTTATCCAAATCCTGCCACCCATTCGGTCAGAATAGAAACCTCCGCAAACGATCAGATCGAAAAAGTTATGCTGTTCTCGCCCACAGGGAAAGAATTATCATCCTGCGTAACAGACTATATAATAAATATATCATTACTGGATAATGGAATATATTTTATTATGATACGGTTCAAAAATGGTCGATCCGTAATGAAAAAGATTGTAAAAATCTCTTAACCCCCGACGAGTAGCATTACCCTTAACAACCCTATCCTCAGTGTAACTCGGTGCCCTCTGTGTTATTCTTTTGTCTTTCAACTTTCCAACTTTGAACTTTCTAACTTTTTTCCCCGAACAACGCTGTACTCAGATATTTCTCCCCACGGTCAGGGAAAATAACCACAATGGTGCCTTTGCTGATTTTTTTTGCCACTTCAATGGCTGCGATCATGGCGGCGCCACTGCTCATGCCGACAAAAATACCTTCCTGAAGAATGATCTGCCGTGTCATTTCGTAAGCCTCTTCGGTTTCGATCATAATGGTCTCATCGATCATTTCCGGTTTGTAGAGACTCGGAACAATGGCTTCTTCCATGTTTTTTAACCCCTGGATGTAATGCCCCTTTACAGGATGGGCGCATACTATTTTAATTGAAGGATTGTTTTCTTTTAAGCCCTTACCAACGCCCATAATGGTTCCGGAAGTCCCGATGGATGAAACAAAATAATCCACCTTCCCGTTGGTCTGCTTCCAGATTTCTTCGCTGGTGATTTTGTAATGCGCAATCTTGTTGTATTTGTTCGAAAACTGATCGGGCATAAAATATAATTCAGGGTGTGCCGCTACCAATTCACGCGCCTTACGGATGGCGCCATCGGTGCCTTGTTCAGGATCGGTCAGTAAGACTTCTCCGCCAAAAGCCGCAATCATCTTGCGCCTTTCGAGCGATACCGCGGCACTCATCACAATCTGTACATGATAGCCCTTAACCGTCCCGATCATGGCCAGACCAATTCCGGTATTCCCCGAAGTGGGCTCGATAATGATCTTTCCATTGGTCAGCTGACCTTCCGCTTCCGCCTGCTCAATCATCTTCAGGGCAATCCTGTCTTTAATGCTGCCTGTAGGATTGGCCCCTTCTATCTTTGCATAAATCATGACCTCCGGATTCGGATTCAGTTTGTTGATCTTCACCAATGGCGTGTTTCCAATGGTCTGCAGAATGTTTTCACAAATCATATGTTAGGGATAAAATATTGAAAACAAAATAACGCAATTTTTCTGAAACACATCTCATTTTCAATGGGTGTCAGAAATGCTGAAGTATTGACATTCCGTCATAAAGCTTGCTTATTTTTCATAAATTTGCACGGGGCACGATTTTCCTGCAAAGCTCATCTGCCAGCAGTGTGTTTTTATCAGAGTAACTGGTATTCAGGTATTTTTATCATTACACCCTCCTGCTTGCGTTTAATATTGAGCAAAATTGCATGACAAATTGTCGCGCTTTTTAACTTCTAAACAAGTGATACTACATGACTAAAAAGATAGTTGTTATTTTCGTACTGCTTTTACTTTGGATTCCCTCCGCTGTATTCGCCCAGCACCAAAGATTCACCATAAGCGGTTATGTAAAAAGCTCCGAAAGCGGCGAAAACCTTATCGGTGCCAACGTATATATCAAAGAAACCCTCAAGGGAATCACCACCAACAGTTATGGCTTTTATTCTCTGACGCTCGAAAAAGGACAGTACACCCTGGTGATTTCCTATATCGGGTTTAAAGAGAACAGTCAATTGATAAACCTGGCTCAGGACCAGAAGATCAACATATCCCTGGAGCCCAGTGTTATCACGACTTCTGAAGTGGTCATCACGGGAGAAAAACAGGATAATAATACCCAGAGCACACAGGTCGGGCGATTCGAAATGCCCGTGGAACGCATCAAAAAACTCCCCGCATTCATGGGTGAAATTGATGTATTGAAAACCATACAACTCACTCCCGGTGTGCAATCGGCCGGCGAAGGAAACTCGGGTTATTATGTCCGCGGAGGCGGTCCCGACCAGAACCTGATCCTGCTGGATGAAGCAGTGGTATATAATGCTTCCCATCTACTGGGCTTTTTCTCGGTTTTTAATGCGGACGCATTGAAAAACGTGGAGCTCACCAAAGCCGGGATGCCCGCCAATTACGGGGGACGACTGGCTTCAGTACTCGACATTTCGATGAAAGATGGCAACATGAAGCGCTATAGTGTGAATGGCGGCATCGGACTCATCAGCTCACGACTGACCGTGGAAGGACCCATTGTTAAAGACAAATGTTCCTTTATTGTGAGCGGCCGGCGCACCTATCTCGACATACTGATGCGCCCGTTCATCAACGAAACAAGCCCGTTTAAAAAAGGGGGTTATTATTTTTATGACCTGAACGCCAAAGTGAATTATACGTTTAGCGATAAGGACCGATTATTCCTGAGTGGTTATTTCGGTCGTGATAAATTTTCGATGAACAGCAGTGACCTCAGCTTTAAAAACTCCATCGACTGGGGAAATGGTATGGCCTCGCTGCGATGGAACCATCTATATAACGACAAACTGTTCTCTAATGCCACTTTTGTTTACAGCAATTATAAATTTAACCTGGGTGCAGAACAGAACCTCTACGAAATGAAATTGTTTTCGGGCATCACCGATTACAACGCCAAGCTTGACTACACCTGGATGCCGTCTGTACTGCATACGGTGAAGTTCGGCGCCAATTACGTCTATCATATCATGATGCCCAATAATGCTTCTGCAAAATCAGGGGATACAGAGTTTGACCTGGGGCAAAAAGTTCAGCTATTCTCACACGAACTTGCCGTTTATGTGAACGACGAATTTGACCTGAATGAATGGCTGCGCATCAATGCCGGTCTCCGGTACAGCTTCTTTGAACATGTTGGTCCCTATGACCGCTATTTACTGAACGACGTCGGTAAAATCAGCGACACCATCAAATACAGCAAAGGAGAACCCATCAAATGCTACAATAACCTTGAACCCAGACTTTCGATGCGGTTCCTGCTGCGCGACCAATCCTCCATCAAGCTGAGTTATACACAGAATTACCAATACATCCACCTCGCTTCCTTTGCCTCTGTTTCGCTGCCTACCGACATCTGGGTGCCCAGCACTTCTCTTGTGAAACCCCAGTATGGCGTGCAATATTCCCTCGGGTACTTCAGAAATTTCAAAAAAAATATGTTTGAAACTTCCATCGAATTCTACTATAAACATCTTAAAAACCAGATCGAATTCAAAGAAGGCAGTATGCCCGAAGACAACCTGAAAAACAATACCGACAATAACTTTACTTTTGGCACCGGCGATTCATACGGTGGGGAGATCTTCCTGAAAAAGCGCCTGGGTAAATGGACCGGTTGGATCGGATACACACTTTCGTGGACTACACGGCTGTTTCCCGAAATCAACCAGGGCGATCGTTACCCGGCCAAGTACGACCGCCGTCACGACGTATCCGTGGTGGCATCCTACGACTTTACCGACCGGCTGAATGTTTCAGCGGTATGGGTTTACGCCACGGGCAACACCATGACACTACCCCTTTCGCGCTATTTTATTGCCGGAAATATTGTAAATGAATATAGCAAACGTAATGAATTCAGGATGCCCAACTATCACCGGCTCGATCTTAGCCTCACCTACATGGGCAAGAAAAAGAAGCACTTCCAATCGAACTATAACGTTTCAATATATAACGTTTATAGCCGTATGAATCCTTATTACATCTATTTTGAAACATCAGGTGATCTGTCCAAATTCGATCTGACCACTACAGCCAAACAGGTTTCGCTGTTTCCGATCATCCCTTCATTTACCTGGAACTTCACCTTCTGAAAAACTGCACACGATGAACACAAGAAAAAATATTAAATATTATATCACGAAATTTATTTTCAGTGCCTTGATAGTTTTTGGATCACTGGCTATTTTTTCGGCCTGTGAAAAAGAAATCGAGATCGATCTTCCCCGCCCTGACGCAAAAATAGTGATCGAAGGCTGGATTGAGAATGGTCAGTCTGCCCGGGTGATCATCACCAAAAGTGCCCCCTACTTCGATCCGATTGATTCCACCACACTGGCAAATTCCCTGGTCACAACTGCCACCGTGACCGTGAGTGATGGCACGCTCAGCGAAAATCTGACCCTTGGCTTTAACCCGGAATATTTCCCTTACATCATGTACATGGGAAGCACATTGAAGGGTGAGCCCGGAAAAACCTATTCCCTCACCGTACAGGTGGATGGCGCCACCTATACCTCAGAAACCACCATCCTGGAGCCCCTTCAGCTCGACAGTGTGTGGTATTACGTTGAGCCCGGTAAGGATAGCCTCGGATACGTCTGGGCCATTGGTTCCGACCCGGGTGAAACAGAAGATTTTTACCGCGTATTCTCCAAAAGACTGGGCCGCGACCAGGCCTTCGTCCCCATGATTGGTTCCACCTGGGAAGACAAATATTTTAACGGACAAGAATTTACTTTTTCAGTTTTTCGTGGTGAAGCCAGTTACCTGATCGATAACCAAACCGATTCCGACGAATTTGGTCTTTTCAGAATCGGGGATACCATAGTCATTAAACTCGCACGCATCCCCCAACCCATTTATGAATTCTGGTCAGCCGCTGAAGCGGAAACCTTTGCCGGCGGCAATCCATTCTCCACTCCTGCCCTTATACCATCGAATATCCAGGGCGGAGCACTGGGCGTTTGGAGCGGGTATGCGTCGACATTGGATACAATAATAGCATCGTACTGATTAATTGAAAATTGACAATTGACAATTGACAATTAAAGGGTGACGAGTGAATGCGGATATTCAGGACACAAGACTCAGGACACAAGACACAAGACACAGGACACAAGACACAAGATTCAGGACACAAGAAAGAAAGAAAAAAGAAAGAAACAAGAAAGACAAGATAAAGGACAAAACACAAAATAAGCACTGCCCTAACTTAACCTCGACCTCAACCTCAACCTTAACCTCAACCTCGCCCACCATTACTCACAAAACCTTCAACCCCCTCTGCCGCCCGACCAGGGACTAGGGACTAGGGACTAGGGACTAAAGACTAAAAATAAAAAAATGGAAAAGACAAAATGCCTCATTATTGGTTCCGGTCCGGCCGGATACACAGCCGCAATTTACACTGCACGTGCAGATATGAAACCTGTATTGTACACGGGTCTCCAAATGGGGGGGCAACTTACCACCACTACTGAGGTGGAGAATTTCCCCGGTTATCCCAAAGGAATCAGCGGACCCGAAATGATGGTAGAACTCCAGCAGCAGGCTGAGCGGTTTGGAACCGAGGTGCGCTTTGGCAGCATCGAGAAGGTGGATTTTTCAAAGCGCCCTTTCGTCATTTCTGCTGATGACGGAAAAACCATTGAAGCCGATACTGTCATCATAGCCACAGGCGCTACTGCCCGCTATATGGGACTGGAATCGGAAACCAAATATAAAGGATACGGGGTTTCGGCCTGCGCCACCTGCGATGGCTTTTTCTATAAAGGACTCGATGTCGCTGTTGTTGGCGGTGGTGACACTGCCTGCGAGGAGGCAGCGTATCTTTCGAACCTCTGTAAAAAAGTATACCTGATTCACCGCCGTGATGAATTCCGCGCTTCAAAAGCCATGCAGCACAAGGTTTTTAACACACCCAATATTGAAGTCGTGCTGAACAGCATCCCCGAAGAAATCGTGGGCGATCAGAACGTAAACGGCATCATCGTTAAAAATAAACTGACCGGGGAACTCCGGAAAATCGATGTGGCAGGCGTTTTTGTAGCCATCGGACACACACCCAACAGTGCCCTGTTTACCGGCCAGATCGACCTCGATGAAACAGGATACGTCATCACAAAACCCGGAACCACAGAAACCAACATACCCGGAGTCTTTGCCGCTGGCGACATACAGGATCATACTTACCGTCAGGCCATCACAGCCGCAGGCACAGGTTGCATGGCGGCCATTGCTGCGGAGCGTTTTCTTTGTTCGCTGGATTAATGAGTGTGTAGCCCTATCAACCCCCGCAACCCCGGCAGCTATCGTAGTTTCCGCAAGGTGCTCCTCCTGAAGAAGGTTTTCCTTTTCCGGGTTTAACGGCATATTCACCCGCTTCTTCCTTACACTTGGGACAAGGGGCAATCCACTTGCTGCAGGGACCGTAAATAGGGTCGATGTATTCTTTTTTGCTTCCTTTTGCTTTAAAAAGATGCCCGCAATCGTAACATTTATAGTCTTTCATCAGTACAAAGGTAGATTTTTTATGCGTAAGCGTGTAATTTGATGCCGGATAAGCAACGCACAAAAAATCCGATTATATTTACCGTTTCAAACCACTCATTGATGTTGCGTAAACTCATACTCCTGATTATCCTTGTGGCTGTGCTTCATCCGTACAGTCATGCTCAGGGATACTGGGTGTTTTTTACGGATAAAAAAGACTGCACCTTCAACCCCTACGAATATTTTGATGCCAAGGCCATCGAACGCAGGGTCATTCATGGGTTAAGCCTGTACGATTCGACCGACTTCCCCTTAAACGCCCAATATGTGCAAACTGTGGCTGCCATTGCCGACAGCACCGGTTTTGAAAGCCGCTGGTTTAACGCCCTCGAAGTAACAGCATCCACTGAGCAGCTCAGTCAGATCAAAGCCCTTCCGTTTGTCAGTGGCATTGAGGCCATGCAATGTTCCGCTATGCCCGCTTCCTACACGCATGATGACCCGGAGTTCGACTCGATCCTCAGCCCCTTTCTGAAGCAATTGCTCGAATGGCAGACCCTCCGGCTGGGGGGCGATGCCTTTAAAGCGGCCGGATTAAACGGGAAAGGCGTTCGCATAGCCGTTTTTGACGGAGGTTATCCTTCCTTACTGACCAACTCGGCTTTCCGTCATCTGGTTTGGAGCAACCGCATCATCAAGACCTGGGACTTTATCAGAAACAAAGAAAACGTTTACGGTTACAACCCTCATGGCACCCTGGTGCTTTCGTGCCTGACCGGGGTTTACGATGAACAGGCCCTGGGACTGGCCAGTGGTGCAGAATATTTATTGGCCCGAACCGAACTTAAAGGAGAACCTTACCGGGAAGAAAAAAACTGGCTCGCGGCCATGGAATGGGCCGATAAGAACGGGGCGCAGATTATCAACAGCTCCGTTGGATACACGTATCACCGGTATTTTAAAGATGAAATGGACGGTCAGACAAGCATGGTTTCGCGTGCAGCGAATATGGCTGCCCGTAAGGGAATGCTTGTTGTGAACGCCGCCGGCAATGAAGCGGGCGACGAGTGGCAAATGCTCTGCACGCCGGCTGATGCAGATAGTGTATTAACCGTCGGAGGCATCGATCCGGTAACGGGTTATCATATGGAATTCAGTTCCTACGGCCCCACCAGCGATAAACGTATGAAGCCGAATGTTTGCGCTTTCGCGGATGTGGTTGCCTTTGGCCCTAAAGGGGTGGAAAATGTTCAGGGCACTTCCTTCTCTTGCCCGTTGGTTGCAGGATTTGCGGCTTGTGTATTACAGGCATTTCCCAATACAAAATGTATGGATTTGTTACATATGATCGAAAAATCGGGCGATCTGTACCCCTACTTTGATTATGCCCACGGCTTCGGCGTTCCCCAGGCCTCACGTATTCTCGACACCCTTACAGAACCTTCACCCACGCTGGCCTTTGTGAAAGGCGAAAACAATCTCACCGTAATCATCAGGGACTTTAAATACCATACCGACGAACCCTCGCGACAGTTACTGCTCTATTACAACATCATGGATGAGCAGGGGGTTATAGAAGAATTTAATGTGATCATGGTTTACCAGAGCAGGGCGCTGGTAATCCCCTTAAATAAATATCCTTCAGGAAAAAGACTTAATATTTTCTTCAGGGGTTATACCTCCACTTATACATTTTAGCAACCACAGTCACAATGAAATCCTCCGGAAAAAAATGCCTTTTATACATGCAGCGATTATTGATCACTGTATTACTGGTATTTCTTTTCGGGAAAATTTCGGCTCAGCAGGTACTGCTCAACCGCAATGTTCTTGCAGATACAATCAAACCACACTGGGGACAAAACATGAGGCATTTCGCCCATCCTTACATTGGCCTGGGAATAATGGCGGGTCCCTCCTCAACGACAGGAGGTAAAATATTATACGGAGTGTCGCCTAACCTGGAAATCGGGGTTCGCTACAAACTAAAAATCGCCAGGCATTACGCCCTGGGCTGCAATCTGTCTTACAATCTGTACAGCTATAAACTCAAACAAAATACCCTGAAAACATTGCCCGACACAGTGGTTCACAAGGCTGAGCGATTGCTGTTCAGCAATCTCACCCTGGGAATATTCTACCGCGTCAGTCTGGGTCGTACCGGGAATTATATCGGAAAATTCGTCGATTTAGGCATGTATGGCGATTGGGTGCATTATGCCGATCATTACACCCGCGACAAGCTCACCGACGGTTCAACTGCGCGTCTGCACGTATCAGGGTTGAATTATATCAATGATATCCAATACGGATTTTTTGGCCATTTCGGCATCTCACGGTTTGTGTTCACCGTAAAATACCGCATGGCGAATTTATTTCCCGATAATAAAAATTATCCCGAACTGCCCCGCTGGACATTCGGGATGCAGCTTGGGCTGCATAAAATAAACTAAATAGTGTCTGTCCATAAAGTCCGTTTTGGCGCTTTATGAGCAGACACTGAGTTTATCGTAAGACGTTGATTGATTCTGTAAAGTTGCGGGGGTTCAGCGATCAGCCTGATTCTCCGTAAGCATCATAAAACTTGCGCATTTCATCTTTGATGTCCTCAAATGCTACATAATGCTTGGAGCATCCTTTGCGCGAACAAATACTCACCGTACCGCCCACATCCATTAAAAATGAAATTAAGGGTGCCCCGCAAGTATCACAGACTTCTTTACGGTTAAGCACCTGGTTACAGTGGGGGCATGAAAATGTAGCGATGTCAATCTTGGTAATATCGACATCACTTTTGTGATCATAACACCCATACAGGGAACAGAGCCGGATGGTGCCCCGCACGTCCTCCCCCTGAATATTAAGTTTGATGCTTGGTTTACCATGCAACATTACTTCCTGATCCATTAAAGATTTTTTACATATTGGACAGGCTACATTGATAGAGACAAAATCTGCCATAGGATCCTCCTTTTTTTAATATGGTTTTTTCACGGTTTGCTTTCTATAAAAGTACTACAATAATCAAAAATTTCCAAACGTAGCGGAGGGGATCAATCGGTTTGCGGAACCAGAAAGTGCGCCACATGCTGTTAGTTGACTAGTTAATTAGTCGATTGGTAAATTAGTTAATTGTAATAATGTCAGATAGATGCCGTCATTCCTGAAAAAAAAATTCGGGATTCACTTGTTTGAATCATGGTTCATCCTGTGTGATGAATCACATGTCGTCCTGTGTCATAAATCACATGTATTCAGTATCTCGATACCCTGCTAAAAACGAGGCAACCGAAGTGATGGCGGATCAATAGAAGACCTGCACAATTAAGCAACCTTCGTTTTGGTTGGGGGAAGTGGTATTTCCACCGGCATAGAAATTATCGAACGCATATTTTGTAGCCCTTACGGTGAAGGTATGGCTTCCCGCAGCCACATTGGAATACGCCACGATGGACCAGGGTGCGATGGTATTGGTAAAACCGGAAGGATCGGTAACATCGATGGTTTGTAATGCTTGCGGAATAAGCGTTCCGTCAACAAAAATCCCAATATGACAACCCGATCCGGAGTTTGCGGAGGACGTGGTTTCAAGCGATCCGGTAGTGGAAAGGAAAACCATGGCCGGTGCTGTAAAGTTGACGGTTACGGATAATCCGGCAACCTGCGTGAAGGTCGGATAAGTAGTACTGATCAGTGTGCGGGTAGCATAAGCGCCCTGAAAAAAAACAGTCACTACCCCTGTAGGACCGGTGGGACCAGTTGTACCCGCCCCGGTGGGACCGGTATGCCCGATAGCCCCTGCAGCTCCAGCCGGACCAGCAGCACCCGCGGGACCCGCCGGCCCGGTGGGACCTGCTGTTCCTGCTACACCGGCAACGCCTGTGGGACCCGTGGGTCCCGGAATTCCAACACCCGTACCCGAAGGGCCAGTAACACCCTGCGGTCCCGTTGGACCGGCCGTTCCGGCAACACCTTGCTGACCCTGAGGGCCGGTAGGACCCGTTACACCAACACCGCCTGAACCCCCGTCACATAAAGATTTCCATGAAGCATTTACCATATCGTAAAAAAAGATACAGAGTAAATCGGTATCATAAACCATCAAGCCATTAGCGGGAGCTAAAATGGCCAGGCGTTGTGCTGAAGATAAGCGTGGAATCAGCATGCCTTTATTTGAAGCATCCACATCCAGGGCCGCCGAAGGATGCGGATTAGCCCCGGTTGAATTGATCCCAACATTGTTTTGTGCGCTAACATCCGGCGACCAGGTCATCAGAATACTCACAAAAATCAGCACAAATAACACAGGAAAACATATGGTTGTTGCGTGTCTATTTCTCATAAAAAATAACAGGTTTAGATTCAACGTGTTCCTTATACGCATTTTTTTGGCTTAAGGTTGTCTGTGCAAATATAAAAATTTAGTTACCACTGTCTGTTAAGGTTGCTATGAATATTCTGACAGCAGCCATCTGGCTATAGCCCGATTTCAGAACTATGCCAACGCACTCATACCAGATTGCATAAAAAACACGGGTGCTCATTATCCATTGACTATTTTTCCACAAGAACGCTCACCAGGCCCGGCTTACGGTCGTCTAAAAGAACATTGGTCTTTATGGGGAAGGAAAAAATCATAATCAAAGCCATCACCCTTTAATGGTATCTAAATAAATCAACAGATTAGGATAAAAACCAAAATAAAAACAAATATTTAGAAATAACTAAACAATATCTATATGTTAAATCTGCTACTGCAAATGCTTATTTGAGGCGCAATTTCATTATGACCGACTATTAATTTTTTATACTATTTACGCTTTTTGTAATTTTTTTCAATTATTTAGTTATTTTTGTTTACCTAAACATCATTAACCCCCTGAATAAATACCCGGGAAATGAAAAAAATTATACTCGCCACAATGTTCTTGTTTGTAGCTGGCGTATGTATTTCCGATAATTATCACACAACCAATAGCGGAAATTGGGCATCGGGTTCTGTTTGGTCAGGGGGCATTCCTGCTCCGACAACCGGGAATAATGATAAATTTTATATAGAATCAGGAGATGCCGTTGTATTAACCGGCAATCTGGATTTTACCAACAACTGCGAATTGCATGTTGCCGGAGATTTAACCATCAATGGTAATTTAACTGCCTGGAACACACTGCTGGTTGATGTTTCAGGAACCCTGACGGTGAATGGGGATATCATCGGAAAAAATGGCGAAACCATAACTATTTCGGGTTCAGTAAGCGTAAGTGGCGATGTAACTGCCGAAAATGGCGGCTCTATATACCTGGACAACGGATCACTGAGTATTGGCGGCTCGTTAACCGGGGGTGATAACTGTGAAATTACCGGTAATGGCACCATAAACATTGAAGGAACCAATGATTACGACCACAGTCCGGGAGCAGGTGTTACCCTCAATGCAAATCTGCCCATTGAACTCCTCTACTTTAATGCCCAATGCAATAAAAAATCGATCGACATCAAATGGTCCACGGCCACCGAAAGCAACACCAGTCATTATCTTATTGAAAAAAGTACGGATGCTTTTCATTATACGCCTATTGCTGAACTGGCAGCTGCAGGGAATTCGAATGAAATAATTGATTATCTCTACCGGGATTTCGATCTTATCGACAAAGCATACTACCAATTAAAACAAATTGATAATGATGGTGTATATAAATATTACGGCCCGGTCGCCTCGGGCTGCAGCAGTACAAATGCATACCATCTTTATATGAATAATGAAACGGATGAATTAATAGCAGACATATCTTCTCCGTACTCATCCTTAAACATTAAAGTATTTGATCTGGCAGGCACCATTAAATACGATATTGACATAAGCAAAATGCAAGTCTACAAGCTGGAGCTTAATGCCCTACCCACCGGCATGTACATTGTCCAAATCAAATTTGATGACCAGGAAGCGGAATCTATCCAGATTATCAAGAAGCACCATTAATCTTTGGTTGTTTTCCACTGAAGTTCTTTGAAGTCCGTGAAAACCTAGCGTTTGCAGACGTTTTAATCCGGCAACAAGCCATTAATTGTTTTTATCATTTTATTACCCTAATCAATTTAGTATTAATCTCTAAAAATTCATGACCATGAAAAAAGTGAGTTTATTATTCTTGCTGGGAGCATTGATGTTTGCTTTTGCAGCTTGTGAAAAAGAAGGACCCGCGGGACCTCAGGGGGCGCAGGGAACACAGGGACCTGCTGGAGTGCCTGGGCCCACCGGAAATGCCAATGTAATACAATTCAGCCTTCCGGGTGTTACTTTATCCGATGGGGCTCCGGATATATGGCAGAATATTCCGCTGACCCATGACCTATGTAATAGCAGTATTATCGTGGGGTATTTAGGCTATATGGAATCAACCCTGCTCTGGTACCCTATGCCAGGCTTGTCGTATGGCGGAACCTTTGACTACAGGGCCTATTATTTTGGACAGATCGGCAATACTGATTCTACTACCTATGTGGTGAGAAGGCTGACAGGGACAGGTGATGATATTGTTGATTCCATCAGGATCGTGGTTATTCCAGCCAGCGTATTTTATGCCGCTGAACCCGCTGAAAGGCCAGATTTGAAGAATTATGAAGCCGTAAGGAGCTTTTACGACATTCACTAAAATTAGTTTAAAATCAGAAAGCGCAGGAATTTTAATTATTTCCTGCGCTTTCTGTTTCACAACGTGACATAATTTTGACAGTCACAGGGTAGTCTGTTTTGCAGATAAATCAAAATTACGTCTAAGCAATAAACACCGCAAACATTGAAATAATCGACAGAACAGCCAGACCGAAGAATGTCAGTCCGCTGACCCATAAACCCTTTTTATGAAAAATACGGCCAAAGATAAAAAAAGCGATGCCTGCGGCTAAGAAAACAATGATCAGAAACATCACCAATGTCAGCAAAATTGAGCTCTCCATAATATAATTCTCCTATGGTTTGTGACCCTAACGGACGGTTAATTTTTTTGCTAAAGTAATATTGTTTTATTCATAAGACTCAAATTTCAACATCAGCCTCATCTTCACCCGTAGGTTTTCAGCGTACTCATCTTTTCATTTGGATCTGTTCATTTGAATTCACTTGGCGCCTTTTTCCATCCTGTCGAGCGGACATTTTACACCGATTGTGAGCTGGCGTACATACCAAGCGGGAGGACTGGGGTCGTCCGCTGCGGGCCGGCATACATCCATAAACCCATAATACATATTTATCGAGAACAATAACCGCTTATAGATATTATACGTTATTTCTCCTTTTGCTCCAAGGTCAAATGGATTAGATTCAATGGCTTTAAGATCAGACTTACCTCTCGGAATGTTGTTTACCGGAGTTATATATACTTTATGTGTTTGCGTCTGCCCGAAGATCAGAAAAGAGGGCTGAACACCAATATTGACGCTGAATCTCCGGAAATTTAATCCGTAAGAAACGGGCAGTCCTAAAAAAAATAACCGCTTCCTCAATTCATCGACGTAATCGAATCCCGGACCCGTTATGACCGTTCTTCCTTTACCAAGGGCTGCGGAAAAACAAGGTTCGACGGTCACTACAGAGTGCTTTCCGAAATAAAACTTATAATAAAAGCCCACCTGAGCCGCGGGCATAAAGGGACGTGTGGTGGTGGAATCTTCCACCTTTTTTTTAGGATAATCGCTATCCAGCACTTTGCTGATTCCGGCACTCACCGAAAGGCCAAATTTCCCTCCTGAATGACCGGCGCGCATCTTAGGAGCATTCTTAATCGTTGAATCCTGCCGGCCGGCTATATTTGTTTCTTGCGAATACGCTTTGCTAACTATAGTAAGAAAAAAGAAAAACACAACTGCAAATAAAGGGTATTTCATAATTATTCTGCTTACATAACAGGCTTTCTGTCTGACCTTCGGTTACTTTAAACTACAGTATTGATAAGGGTCAAAAGTAACAATATAATATTGTTTGCCGGTGCATTTGACAGATTGTTTTTCACAATAAATTATTAAAGAATACCAAAGGAAAATGATCATTCAGCAGGGATTTTTTATTGGTCTAATAAAGCTGCACCTTCCGGGAAACGGATCAAACGGAAAAGCTGAGAGGCGTTGGTGCGGTATTGCTGTGGCTGAGTGGGGTGTTGTCTTCAAAGGATATTGCTTCTATTCCTGGTTTCGAGCCAACGGCACTGCAACCGTAAAGCATTCATTTTCTTTATTTTACTTTTGTCTTGTCAAAAGTAAACAAAACCGCTTTCCCGGCCCAAGGCAATTTTCGCACGCAAAAACAGCGTCTACAAACTTTAAAATTACTGCATGCTTTGCGAAACCGCGGACTGCTTTCACGCCACGGTCGCACAGGCCCCCTCCGCTTGCTTATTGCAAGCAGCGCTTCTCTGCCCCAAAGACAATGGAATAAGCGCTCCGGGATTACCCTTCGTTCAGCAGCCGCTATTGCTGTGTGCCGGGAGTTTGCTCTTTCAGAGCAATCAGGACGCCCGTAGATTCCTCGCTGCAATTGGAAATTTCAGTTGCTCGCTTTATTCATTTTGGCCTTGCAGCCACTGTGCTAAGAGCGTGTGCGGTGGCCTTGTCAAAGCAGCGGGCGTGCGCGGGCGTGAATCGAAAAAGGCCTGCAAATCCGCAAGGGGCCAGGCAGCAGTTTTATCGCTGCCGGCTCTGTCGAAAATGGAC